>Ga0153932_1000053_pt1 | contig 88072 bp, 75 predicted proteins | sample TSNJ016MetaG_FD_102273 | JGI IMG/M metagenome (GOLD analysis project Ga0153932, IMG submission 102273) | Attine ant fungus gardens microbial communities from New Jersey, USA - TSNJ016 MetaG | ecosystem: Host-associated > Fungi > Mycelium > Unclassified | place: USA: New Jersey, Wharton State... | reverse complement strand
TAATTCTGCCCTGCTTTGTCCCGCTTGTATGTTCGTGCGCATCGAGGCGCGTGCGGGCTCTCCCTGGTTCTCGTCCGCGGGCATGGTGCGGATAGAGAACTTTGAATTATAAGGGAAATTTCAGCGCGAAGTCAAAACAAGCGAGCACGGGGCTCAAATCAGGCGAAATTGCGCCCGCCAAGCCGCTTGATTGCAAGTTCCCGCGCGTCGCATGGCTAACCTGCATAACCTGCAGCATAGGGAGCAGGCGAAAAAAAGCCCGAGCCTTGGGCTCGGGCTGAATCCACCTAGGAGGAGGTGGAGGAGACAGGAGCAAGTATATGAACTGGGTTTGTGCAAAGCAAGTAAATTTACATGGTGAGATTGAATTTCATAATGTAAAACAATGAAATAAACCGTCGACCGTCCAATTAATCCTTTGAATCATATACTTAAGGTCGCCACCCTTTCATCCTGGACTGCGACCCGGCGCTGATATTCCCTCCTTCTGGCAGGGATTTTCCCGATTTACGCACCCGACCGCGCCGCAGCACGCCTATTGAAAAACCGACCGGGAAACGCCAGTTATGATTCCAGCAATAAGCTAAAACGCTACAATCGGCAGGAATTGAAACGTGCCGGACGGCACCGGAGTTTTTTCATGGAATGCAAAGTTAGCTGGATGGGACAAGACGGAATGGCGTTTGCCGCCGAGACGGGCAGCGGCCATCTGGTCACCATGGATGGCGCTCCCGAAGGCGGCGGCCGCAACCTGTCGCCGCGTCCAATGGAAATGGTCCTGCTGGGGACGGGCGGCTGCACGGCGTACGACGTCGTGATGATCCTGAAGAAAAGCCGTCAGGAAGTGGCCGGATGCTCAGTGACGCTCAAAGCCGAACGTGCAAGCGAAGATCCGAAAGTCTTCACGAAGATCCACTTCCACTTCACGGTGACGGGCAAGAACCTGAATCCGGCGACCGTCGAACGCGCAATTACGCTTTCGCACGATAAATATTGCTCGGCGTCGATCATGATCGCGAAGACTGCCGAACTGACGCATTCATTCGATATAGTTCCCGGCTAAGCGCGCCACATCAAAAGAAGACGAAAAAAAGCCGGCGTCAGTTCAATTCTGACGCCGGCTTTCTTTCTGATTAGTCACAAAGCAGGCCGATAAGCCGGATTCTGTGCGCGCGCAACGCCCGAAAGCGTGACGCGCGTGGCAGCCATTCCTCTAGTCGCGCCATTACTGACGCGCTCAAGCTCCCTACCCGCAGACGAGACGGAGGCACCGTCCTGCATCTCGAAGATGCGCGCCTGCCTACTTGGAATTGCTCCGGGTGGAGGTTACCGTGCCGGTCTGCCTTGCAGCAGCCGCGGTGCGCTCTTACCGCACCGTTTCACCCTTACCTGATCCCCAGGCTTGCGCCCGGGGCCATCGGCGGTTTGCTTTCTGTTGCCCTGTTCCGCGTGTTGCCACGGATGGCCGTTAGCCATCACCCTGCCTGTTGGAGTCCGGACTTTCCTCGCCCTCCCCGGCCGAAACCGGTTCAGCCGCGACTGCCTGGCCTGCTTTGCGAAGCGAATTTTAGCATGGGCGGATCGTACGGATGCTGCGGATCACGCCCCGATCCGCCGGCGGCCCGGCCGGAAAACGTGCGGGTCGTCGTAGAAGGAGCGCGCTTCATTCTCCTGCCACCATCCCGGCACGCCCAGCACGGGCAGCGGGGTGAAACATCGGCTGGAAACGGGTTCGCTGGCAAGGCGGTCGGACACGTGCAGGTCGAGGATGGCGCGGCGTTCGGCATCGGCGGCGAGGAAATAGGCCGGCTCGACCTCCACGATCCACGCGTGTCCCGTGCACGCCTTGTATGGCGCGATCAGCTTTTCCAGCAGCGCGTGGCCGAAGATGTGCGCTTCGCAAGCCTGCCCCCAGGCCGCCCGATGTCCAATAAACACAGCGCGCCAGTCAAACGCCCGAAGCGCCGCGGCGAGCAGCGGGTCGGCGCAGGCGAACAGGATGGCGTTTTCATCGAAGAGTGTCAGGGCATCGCGGGCGGCGCCGCGGCTTGGTCCAATACCGAGTGCATCGATTTCGGTGGCCTGGCGCGCGTTCAACGCAGCCTTGATGCGCGGATACTGGAACCACATCGCGCCATTGAAGAAATCATGGAGATTGTGGCGCGTCGGAACGCAGCCGGTCGCGGCGATGTGACCTTCATACGATGCGCCCGCAGGCAGATCGTCCTGCGCAATAAACGACAAAACCTTTCCACACCCCGTCACGCGCGGTTCGGCGCGTGCATCGGCGTTCAGCGTAGAGAGGTATGCCGTATAACTTTCGAGCGCTGACTGCTGCCAGCATGTGCCGCGATCGGCCAGCGGCGCAAGCCACCCGCGCGACCAGTCGATGTCGCTGAAACCCGGCACCGGACGGGCATCGAACAATCCGGCCGGTCGGCCAGCGTTTTGCGCGGGATCAGACATGCGACAGGACGCGGCTTTAAACCAGCCGCCAGCCGATTGATTCACCGCCGCCCAGCGGCACGATTTCGCTTTCGCCCGCCATGAATTCGGCCGGCAACGTCCATTCCTCGCGGCGCAACGTCACCTGCTCCGCAGCGCGCGGCAAGCCGTAGAAATCGGCGCCATGGAAGCTCGCGAAACCTTCGAGCTTGTCGAGCGCGCCGGCTTGATCGAAGGCCTGGGTATAAAGCTCGAGTGCATGCAACGCCGTATAACAGCCTGCGCACCCGCAAGCGTGCTCTTTCAAGCCCTTCGCGTGCGGCGCGCTGTCCGTGCCGAGGAAAAACCGCGGATTACCCGATGTCGCCGCCGCCAGCAATGCCACGCGGTGCGTTTCGCGCTTCAAGACCGGCAAACAGTAGTAATGCGGCCGGATCCCGCCAACAAAGAGCGCATTGCGGTTGTACAGCAGATGATGCGCGGTCAGCGTGGCGCCGGTCGGGCCGTCGGCATCGCGGACGTAATCGGCGGCATCTTTGGTCGTGATGTGCTCGAACACCACCTTCAGCGCCGGAAAATCACGACGCAAAGGCGTCATCACACGGTCGATAAACACCTTCTCCCGATCGAACATATCGATCGCCGGGTCCGTCACTTCGCCATGAACCAGCAGCGGCAGATCATGCTCCTGCATCGCTTCCAGCGTTTTTGCGCACTTGGCGATGCTCGTCACGCCGGCATCTGAATTGGTCGTCGCGCCCGCAGGATATAGCTTCACGCCATGCACGAAGCCGCTTTCGCGCGCGCGGCGGATCTCGTCGGGCGGGGTGTTATCGGTGAGATACAGCGTCATCAGCGGTTCGAACTTTGCGCCCGGGCCATCTTTCGGCAAAGCAGCCAGAATCCGCCCGCGATACGCCGCGGCCATTTCGGTCGTGGTCACTGGCGGCCGCAGGTTCGGCATGATGATCGCTCGGCCAAACTGGCGCGCGGTATGCGGCAAGACAGCGGCGAGCACGGCGCCGTCGCGCACGTGCAAATGCCAGTCATCGGGACGCGCAAGCGTCACGGAATCAACAGAAACGGTCGATACGGCGGAGGGAGCGGAAGCGGACATTGGCGTGATGACGATGAAAAAATCGGATAACGAAAACGGAATCGGGCCGGCGGCGCGCTGACTTTCTTTGGTTGCGTTCCCAAACCGGTAACTTCGCCTCGCGGCCAGCCCTGCACCGTGGAAATTCAACAACGATGCCGCCCGCGGCCCGACGACGCGAATTATTTGGCGGTTTCGTCGGTGCTATGCTCTGGTTACCCCGTATTGTAACGGGTAGCTCCATTCACCCAGTCTGCAGCCCCAGCAATGTGCCAACTTCTCGGAATGAACTGTGCGGAACCCACGGACGTGACCTTTTCGTTCACCGGGTTCGCGGCGCGTGGCGGCGTGACTGACCATCACGCAGACGGCTGGGGCATCGCATTCTTCGAAGACAAGGCGTGCCGGCTTTTCATCGATCACCAGTCGTCGGCCAGTTCGCCGCTCGCCGAGATGGTAAAACGCTATCCGATCAAGTCGAAGAACACGATTGCGCATATCCGCAAGGCGACGCAAGGCCATATCCTGCTGGAAAATTGCCATCCGTTCATGCGCGAACTGTGGGGCCGCCACTGGATCTTTGCGCACAACGGTGACCTGAAGAATTACAAGCCCTGCCTGAACGGCCAGTATCAGCCCGTCGGCACAACCGACAGCGAACTCGCGTTCTGCGCACTGCTGCAAGGATTGCGGCGAGAGTTTCCCGGCTGCCAGCCGCCGCTCGACGAACTCTTCGCGGCGCTCGAAAGACTGACGCGCGAAATCACGCAATTCGGCGTATTCAACTTCCTGATGTCGAATGGTCAGGCGCTGTTCTCGCATTGCTCCACGCATTTGTACTATTTGGTGCGGAGCTGGCCGTTCTCCACAGCGCATCTGATCGATGCCGACATGTCCATCGACTTTGCGAAGTACACCACACCGGAAGATCGCGTGGCGGTGATCGCGACGTCGCCACTCACGGACGACGAAATCTGGACCCGTTTCGAGCCGGGCGATCTCGCGTTGTTCCAGCACGGCGCACTGCTGAAAACGGTCAACGTGCCGGTTCCGGCGGATGTCGCGGAAAAAGCGCGCGAGCCGTTATGCAAGGTTTGCGTTGAATCGGTGCTGCGGGCGGACACGATCGAAACCACCGCCGACGTGGAAACAGAACTCGGCATTGAATAGCATCGCACGTTGAAGATCACCTGAACTCACGCTCGTTCCACTCATCCGGGAGCACATGCCATGTCAGGAAAGTTCGTCATCGATAAAGCCCGCAACGGCCAGTTCTACTTCAATCTTCGCGCCGGCAACGGCGAACCCATCCTCAAAAGCGAAATGTACGTGACGCGGGCTTCCGCAGAACACGGGATTGCATCGGTGAAAACCAACGCGCTGCTCGATGAACGCTACGAGCGCAAGACCGATAAAAGCGGCGCGCCGTACTTCAACCTGAAGGCGGGCAATCACGAGATCATCGGTGTGAGCGAGTCGTATAGCAGCACGTCGGCGCGCGATGCCGGCATCGAGTCCGTGAAGAAGAATGCGGCCGATGCGGTGACGCAGGACAATACGAAAGTGCATGAATGAATGGAAAAGGCCGTTCCCAATGTAAGTTGAGAACGGCCTTTTTTTGCATGATGTGCCCAGGCATGCTCACGCCCCGGCGCATCAACCTCAATGCAGGATCTTTGCCAAAAAGTCCTTGGCGCGATCCGACTTCGGATTTTCAAAGAACGCTTCCTTCTTGTCGTCTTCGACGATCAGGCCGCGGTCCATGAAGATCACACGATGCGCAACCTTCTTCGCAAAGCCCATTTCGTGTGTCACGCACATCATGGTCATGCCTTCCTGCGCCAGCTCGACCATCACGTCGAGCACTTCGTTGATCATTTCCGGGTCGAGCGCGGAGGTCGGTTCGTCGAAAAGCATGGCGATCGGATCCATCGATAACGCCCGTGCAATCGCCACACGCTGCTGCTGACCGCCGGATAGTTGACCGGGGAATTTATCAGCTTGGGCAGAGAGACCCACGCGATCCAGCAACTTCAATCCCTTCGCCGTTGCTTCGTCCTTTGAACGCCCAAGCACCTTGATCTGCGCGAGCGTCAGATTCTGCACAATCGACAAATGCGGAAACAGCTCGAAGTGCTGGAATACCATGCCGACCTTCGCCCTCACCTTCGACAGATTCGTTTTCTTGTCGCCTATCGACTGGCCGTTGATCGTGATCTCGCCTTTCTGGAACGGCTCGAGTCCGTTCACGGTCTTGATCAACGTCGACTTGCCCGATCCCGATGGACCGCACACCACGACCACTTCGCCTTTTTTGACTTCCGTCGTGCAATCGGTGAGCACTTGAAACGGGCCATACCACTTCGAAACATTCTTGAGTGAGATCATCGAGCGACCTTTTTCTGAAGACTTTTGACCAGACCGGATGCAGCCAGGCACACCACGAAATAACAGGCGCCAGCGAACAGCACCATCTCGACGGTCGTCCCGTCGCGGTCACCCACGTTCGTCGCCGTGCGGAAAAAATCCGCAAGACTGATCACGTACACAAGCGACGTATCCTGGAACAACACGATAGCCTGCGTGAGCAAGAGCGGCACCATTGCGCGAAACGCCTGCGGCAGGATGATGAGTTTCATCGACTGCATGTAGGTCATGCCGAGCGCGAACGCCGCGTTCACCTGACCGCGCGATACCGCCTGGATGCCCGCGCGAATGATCTCCGAATAGTACGCGGCTTCGAAGAGCGAGAACGCGACCATGGCGGAGGCCAGGCGAATATCGACTTCCGCCGATAAACCCAGCACATTCTGCAGGAATTGCGGCACGATCAAAAAGAACCACAGCAGGACCATGACGAGCGGTATCGATCGGAACAGCGTGACGTAGGCCTTCGCGAACCATTCGAGCGGCTTCACGCCTGAAAGCCGCAGCAACGCGAGCACCGTGCCCCACAGGATCCCGAACACGAGCGCGAGCAGCGTGATCTTGAACGTGATGATGGCGCCGGTCCACAGCGTGGGCAGCGAACTGACTATGCCGCTCCAGTTGAAATGATGCATTACTTGCCTCCAATGTAGCCGGGCAACCGGGTCTTCGCTTCGACCCAGCGCATCAGTTGCATGACGACCAGATTGATCAGCATGTAGGCAAGCGTGACGGCAATGAACGACTCGTATGATTGTGCGGTGTAGTCCACGAGTTGCCGCGCTTGCGCCGACAACTCGAGCAGACCAATGGTCGATGCCACCGCCGAGTTCTTGAACACGTTCAGGAACTCTGACGTGAGCGGCGGCACGATCATGCGATACGCGACCGGCATCAGGATGTACCGGTACGTCTGCCATTCGGTAAAGCCCATTGCGAGGCCCGCGGCGCGCTGTCCGCGCGGCAACGTGGCAATGCCCGATCGCACTTGCTCGCACACGCGAGCGCCGGTGAAGAGCCCCAGGCAGAGAATGGATGATGTATAGAACTGCACGTTGGGCGGCAGTTGCTTGAACCAGTTGCCAATGGATGGCGGCAGCAATTCGGGTATCACGAGATACCAGATGAAGAACTGCACGAGCAGCGGTATGTTACGAAAGATCGCGACATAGGTCGTGCCGGCAGCCGCAAGTTTGCGGTTGGGCAGCGTGCGCAGAATACCGAACAACGAACCCACGACGAGCGCCACGACCCATGACGCAAGCGACACGGTGACGGTCACCCAGAAACCGGAAATAAGCCAGCCGAGATAGGTTGTCGGCTCGCCGGTCGAGACAGGGCTTAGGAAAACGCCCCAGTTCCAGTGGTAGGACATGAACTCCCTCCAAAAGAAAACGGAAGAAGCAGCGCTCCTTCCGTTTCCATCAATCCAGACGAGATCGAGATTAGTCGATAGCCTTGTCGTTCGGGCTCTTGAAAAGAGCCTTCATGTCGTCGCTTTCCGGGAAGTTCAGGTTCAGGCCCTTCGGCGGAATCGGGCTTTCGAACCACTTCTTGTAGATCTTGTCGCCTTCGCCCGAGGTTTCGACCTTGGCGATGGCGTCATCGACTACCTTCTTGAACTCCGGATCGTTCTTGCGCAGCATGCAACCGTAGGCTTCACGCGATTGCGGCGCACCGACAATCACGAAGTCCTGCGGGTTGCTCGACTTGGCACGTTCGCCGGCCAGCAACGCATCATCCATCATGAAGGCAACGGCGCGTCCCGTCGACAGCGTCAAAAACGAATCGCCGTGATCTTTCGCGCTGATGATGTTCATGCCCATGCTCTTGTCCTGGTTCATCTTGCGAAGCAGGCGCTCGGACGTGGTACCGGCGGTCGTCACGACCGTCTTGCCCTTCAGGTCGGCAAAGTCCTTGATCCCCGAATCCTTCTTGGTCATCAGGCGCGTGCTGATCACGAAGATGGTGTTGGAGAACGCGACTTGTTGCTGACGTTCCAGGTTGTTCGTGGTCGAGCCGCACTCGAGGTCGATCTGGTTACCCGTTACGAGCAGCAGGCGGTTTTGCGACGTCACCGACTTCTGCTGGATCTTCAGGTTCGGCATGTTGAGCTTTTCCTTGACGGCGTCGACCACCTTCAAAGCGAACTCATACGAGTAGCCAATGACTTGTTGCTTGTCGTCGTAATACGAGAACGGAATCGATGATTCGCGGAAGCCCAGGTAGATATTTCCTGAATCCTTGATCTTCTTGAGCGTGTCGTTATTTTGCGCTTGCGCGCCTGAGGCAAAAACACCCAATGCAGCGAGCAGCAGTGCGGCTTTTTTAAACTTCATGGTCGTGATCTCCTTGAAAACCGGGGCAATTTTAGCAGGGTAATAAATTTGAAAGAATGAATGTTGTCCACACTTGATAATTTTGAGACACCCGCTGTATGCCTTGCGCAGCGCGCACTTTAACGACTTTTCGGTCATCGTGGTTCGTCTCTTCAGTTCTTTTATTTCTTGCGCAAAAAGCCCGGGATGTCGTTCGAGACACCACCGGGCAATTGATGCGTTTGTTGCTTTAATGCGGCCTCATGAAAATCCGCGCACGCAAACGTTCTCAGAGACCAAAGTCATGGATAAAGGCCGCGCATTTCGCGAGCTTGAAGAATCCGTGTACACGCCACGATAAACGCCGCCGTCCGCACGGACACGTTGTGCTCGCTTGCAACAGTCCACACCGCAGCGAACGCTTCGCGCATCACGCGTTCGAGGCGCTGGTTGATTTCATCTTCGGTCCAGAAGAAGCTCGAGAAGTCCTGCACCCACTCGAAGTACGAAACCGTCACGCCGCCGGCGTTCGCGACCACGTCGGGAATCACGAGAATGCCCTTGTCGTGGAGGATGTCATCGGCTGCGGTCGTGGTCGGGCCGTTGGCGCCTTCCACCACGATCTTCGTGCGGATCTTGGGCGCGTTTTCTTCCGTGATCTGGCCTTCGAGCGCGGCCGGAATCAGGATGTCGCTTTCGATGGTCCAGAACTCGTCCTTGCCGATCACATCGGCGCCTTCGAAGCCGCTTACGCCGCCATGCTTGGCTACGTGATCGAACAGCGCGACTGCATCGATACCCGACGACTGGTAGAGAGACCCCGTGTGGTCCTGCACCGCAACCACTTTCGCACCGGCTTCCTGGAACAGGCGTGCTGCGATCCCGCCGACGTTACCAAAGCCCTGCACCGCGATCCGTGCACCTTCGATATCAAAGCCGATCCGGCGTGCCGCTTCCGAACCGACCACGAACACGCCGCGTCCGGTCGCTTCCTTGCGGCCGAGCGAGCCGCCCAGCGAGATCGGCTTGCCGGTGACCACGCCCGTTGCCGTCTGGCCCTGGTTCATGGAGTACGTGTCCATCATCCACGCCATGATCTGTTCGTTGGTGTTCACGTCGGGCGCGGGAATGTCCTGATTCGGCCCGATGATGATGCCGATTTCGCTGGTATAGCGGCGTGTCAGGCGTTCCAGTTCACCGCGCGACAACGTGCGCGGGTCGACGCGAATACCGCCTTTCGCGCCGCCGTACGGCACGTTCACCGCCGCGTTCTTCACCGACATCCACGCCGACAGCGCCATCACTTCCGACAACGTCACATCCTGGTGGTATCGCACGCCGCCCTTACCCGGTCCGCGCGACATGTTGTGCTGCACTCGATAACCTTCGAAGTGCGTGACCGTGCCGTTATCGAGTTCGATGGGGCAATCGACGATCAGGATGCGCTTCGGGCGCTTGAGGGTTTCGATCCAGCGCGACAGCGAGCCGAGATACGGCGCGACGCGGTCGACTTGCTGGAGATAGTTGCCCCAGGGGCCGAGATGGGTGGAGTCGAGATAAGACGGGATGGCGTGTTGAACAACGGCTGCAGGATGTTCTGGTTGCTGCGAAGACATTGAAGCTCCAACGTTGTGTGGAATACGTTCATTGTCGAAAATTCGCTTATTGAAATCCAATGCCGTTTCATCATTGCGTTATGTTTATCTTGCATAACGCTGGAAACGCTTACGGGGTTTGGGTTTCAACCGACCGGGAGATCTCCTCCCCGACCGCTTCCCAGAGATTTCGCATCAGCGCCTGGCGCGGGTCATCGCCTTTTGACGCCATCTTGTCACGATACAAACGGATTTCCATGGTCAGCGTGAATTGACCGGCGGGCGTGCCGCGCGTTCCACGGTCCAGACGGATCAAAAGACCTTCATCGACTTCATTGGCGACCGCGCTGTGCGGCAGGAACGCCACGCCGTGGCCGGCGAGGGTCATGGCCTTGAGCCCTTCGGCCATATCGGTTTCGTAGACTTTTTCAAGGTAGAGCCGCGCCGGCGATGTCGCGATGATCACCTCCGTCATCCGTCCAAGGTAGGCGTTGGGCGTGTACGAGAGATACGGGATGAGGGCATCGGCGGCGCCGGGCAAGACATGACGCGCCCGTCCGCCTTTGTTCACCGATGAAAACGGGCTGATCAATTCGGCGCCCAGCGTGAGCATGTCGTAGCGCGCGGGATCGAGCGCGACCGGGTGGCTCGGATGGTGATAGCCCATCACCAGATCGCAGCCGCCTTCCACCAGCGATAAAACCGCGTCGTGCACGTTGAGCGCGCGCAAACGCGTGTTGATACGCCCGAGCCGCGCTTCGATGTGCTGCAGCCATCGTGGGAAATAGGTCAGCGAAAGCGTGTGCGGAACCGCAAAGTCGATGGTTGCATCGGGCACACCGGTCTGTCCGCGCAAAAGCGTGCGTGCTTCGTGAAACTGAGAAAGCATCGCGAGGGCTTGTTCGTAGAAGACCTGTCCGGCCTGCGTCAGGCGCGTCGGATACACCGACCGGTCGATCAGGTCCGTGCCGAGCCACGCTTCGAGCGCCTGGATGCGGCGCGAAAACGCCGGTTGCGTGATATGCCGCATTTCGGCCGACCGGCTGAAACTACGCGTCTCCGCAAGGGAGACGAAATCTTCGAGCCATTTCAGTTCCATGCTGCGCCTTGGGGCTGGTTGGGGTGCGTTCAGGGACGCACCGGCATTTTACCGTTGCGCATGAACGGTTCGCACCATTGTCACGCTGGCCGCACATGGGCGGTGCTGCGGTGAAGTGGTATCGGTGCGTGGTGTTGCGTGCGATTGGTAGGGCGATTGGGACAGATCAAACGCCGAGGCGCGCTGACATACGTTTCTGGAGACATTGGCTGAAAAGATGGATCTGATTGGCATGATGCTTGCAAATTCTCGTCGGCTCCGCGTTGCAGTCCCACTCCGAGGACCCGATGAAAAACCTGATCACATCCCTGAAGAGCGGCAACTGGCGTTCGCTGGTTGCGTGCTTCCTCTACTTCGATACCGGCTTCACCGTCTGGGTGCTCTACGGTCCGCTCGCGCCATTCATCAGCAAAGACATCACGATGACCGCCGCGCAGCAAGGCTTCCTCGTCGCGGTGCCGGTGCTCGCCGCCGCGATCCTGCGCGTGACGCTCGGCAACCTGTATCAATCTACCGATGGCCGCCGTGTCGCGCTAATGGGCGTGCTGCTTTCATCCGTTCCGACGATCGTGTTGCCGCTGTTCTCGGGCACGCCGTCGTATTCGCTGCTGCTGGTTCTAGGCGTGTTTCTCGGCATGGGCGGCGCAAGCTTCGCAGTTGCGTTGCCGATGGCGGGCAGCAACTATCCGCCGAAAGTCCAGGGCCTGGTTCTCGGGCTGGCTGCGGCGGGAAATATCGGCGCAGTGCTCGACGGTTTCCTTTTCCCCCATCTCGCCGATGCCTTCGGCTGGAAGATGGCAACCGCCGCCGCATTGCCGCTGCTCGCCATCACGGCAATTGCGTTGTTTGCGTGGGCGTCGGATAGTGGCGTGAAAAGTGGCAGCACATCCCGCGCGATGGTCAGCTTCGGCATCACGTTAGCCGGCTTGATTGTCCTGGTGCTGGCGGTGTATGGCGGCGTGTTCGGCGGCGGACGCACGGGCGTCCTGTTGTTGCCAGTGCTGGGCGCGTTGCTTGCCATTGCTGTGTTGCCAAAACACTACCGCGCCGTGCTTGGCGAGCGCGATACGTGGGTGGTCATGCTGATCTACAGCATCACGTTCGGCGGGTTTGTCGGCATGTCTTCGTATGTGACGTTGCTGCTGACCAATCTTTATCAAATGCCGAAGATCGAAGCCGGCCTCTTCATGGCGATGCTCGCAGCGCTCGGCGCTATTGTGCGGCCGTTTGGCGGGTATCTTGCCGATCGCGTCACGGGCGTGCGTGCGCTGCTCGTCTTGCTTGCTGTGATCGCGGCGGCTGATTTCGCTTTTGCTATCTGGATGCCGCCGGTGGCGGGCGGTATAGCGTTGCTGGTTTGCCTTTATCTGTGCTTCGGGCTTGGCAATGGCTCGACGTTCCAGCTCGTGCCGCAAAGGTGGAAAGGCAAAACGGGATTGTTATCCGGAATTGTTGGCGCTGCGGGCGGGATTGGCGGGTTCTATCTGCCCGTGATCATGGGAATGGCGAGGGAAAGTACCGGAAGCTACCAAATGGGCTTCGCGACGTTCGGCGTGCTGGCCGTGTTCGCGTTCGGCTTCCTGCTGGCGCTGCGTACGCAGTGGCTTACGTGGGCATCGCCGGAAATGGTCGGCGTTGGGCCGGGCGGTTCCGGCACGCTGGTGCACGCCACGGAATAACGTCAAGCAGCCCAAACCAAGAAGCGTCGATGCCTTTCGCCGGCATCGACGCTTTTTTTCAAGCCCGCACCGCTTCTATGGAGTCCGCCGGCTCCGCCGCCTTCTGCTGCTGCAACGCCCACATCTGCGCAAACAGCCCTCCTGCGCGCACCAGCTCCGCGTGCGTCCCGCGCTCCACAATCCGCCCGTGATCCATCACGATGATCTGCTGCGCATGCACGACCGTCGACAACCGGTGCGCGATGATCAGCGTCGTACGTTCACGCGCGATCAGGTCGAGTTCATGCTGGATTGCGCGTTCGGATTTCGAATCGAGTGCGGACGTGGCTTCGTCGAAGATGAGGAGCGGCGGGTTCTTCAACAGCGTCCGCGCAATCGCCACGCGCTGCTTCTCGCCACCCGACAATTTCAGCCCGCGCTCACCGACCGGCGTTTCGTACCCGGCCGGCAAGCTTTCGATGAAATCATGAATATGCGCTGCGCGCGCCGCCGCGATCACTTCATCGCGCGAAGCAGAGGGGCGGCCATACGCAATGTTGTAGTAGATCGAATCGTTGAAGAGCACCGTATCCTGCGGCACGATCCCAATCGCCGCGCGCAGTGAATCCTGCGTGACGTCGCGAATGTCCTGGCCATCGAGCAGAATCCTTCCGCCTTGCTCGCGCTCCAGATCATAGAAACGAAAGAGCAATCGGCCAAGCGTCGACTTGCCTGAACCGCTGTGGCCGACCACCGCAGTCGTGGTCCCTGCGGGAATGGTGAAGTCCACGTCATGCAGGATCTGCCGCGAACTCTCGTAGGAAAAGCTCACGTTTTCGAAGCGCACTTGCGCACCGTTGACGGCAAGCGGCAGCGCGTCGGGCGCGTCGGGCACCTCCCGCCCGGCGCCAAGCAGCGTGAACATGCGGTCCATGTCCGTGAGACTCTGCTTGAGTTCGCGATACACCACGCCGAGGAAATTCAACGGAATATAAAGCTGCAGCATGAACGTGTTGATCAGCACGAGATCGCCGAGCGTGAGGCGTCCTGCAATCACGCCTTGCGTTGCGCGCCACAAGATGAACACGAGTCCCGTGCCGATAATGAACTGCTGTCCGAAGTTGAGTACCGACAAGGACCGCTGCGAGCGGATCGCCGCCGCGCGGTATCGAAGCAGATTTTCGTCGTAACGCTGCGCTTCCCATTCCTCGTTGCCGAAGTACTTCACGGTTTCGTAATTCAACAACGAATCGATAGCGCGTGAATTCGCCCTTGAATCGAGCTCGTTCATGGTGCGGCGAAAATGCGTGCGCCATTCGGTGAGCTTGATCGTGAAGATCACGTAAGTGGCAAGCGCAATCAGCGTGACGACGGCGTAATACGCTTCGTACTTCGTCACAAAAAAGCCGAGCACGAGGCCGACTTCAACGAGCGTCGGCAGGATGCTGTAAAGCGAATATGAAACGAGTTGCTGAATGCCGCGCGTGCCGCGTTCAATATCGCGCGACATGCCGCCGGTCTGCCGTTCGAGATGAAACCGCAGCGACAACGAATGCAGATGCCGGAACACCTTCAGCGCAAGCTGCCGCACGGCGCTTTCGGTGACCTTCGCGAACAGGATCTCGCGCAATTCGGTGAAAAGCGACGTCGACAGACGCACAATTGCATATGCCACCACGAGCAATCCCACGCCGCTGATCAGGATGATCGCCGCCGAATCCTGCGCGCGTCCGAGCGCGGTCAGATGCTGGATGGAACTGAGGCTGTCGATGACCTTCTTCATCACGATCGGCACGCCCAGGTTCGCCACCTTCGCGCCGATCAGGCACGTGAGTGCAAACGCCACGCGCCATTTGTACGTGGTCAGGTACGGCAGCAGCGAGCGAATGGTCTGCCAGTCGTTGCGCGGACCTTTGGCAAGGGGAACAGGTTCGGAGGGCGAATTGCGGCGCATGGATTCGAGGTCTGCAGAGGTCCGCGCCGCATACTGAACGACGCTGGACACAGGATGTATCGGGGGCGGGCGCCCGTCTCAGAATGCGGGCTTTCCCGTACAATTCGATGATTACCCCGCGCGGCCGGCTGTTGAAGCGGGCGTGGCGTTGTGTGCTAAAAGTCCGCTAAACGAGCCAAGATCGCTCATGCGCGGGGCAACATCGTTTAATCCTGCATTGTCGCAGAAGGCGCAACGGCGCGCTTTACAGCCGGAACGCGAAAGCGCCACCTTTTTCATGGAACTCAAGCTCGTGACCGATTCTTTGCAACTCCCGAACAAGCCGGTCGCACTGCGCGTAGTGCCGCAACCGTCCGATGCCAACGTCCACGGCGACGTCTTCGGCGGCTGGATCATGGCGCAGGTGGACATAGCCGGATCGATCCCGGCGAGCCGGCGCGCGAACGGGCGCGTAGCGACCATCTCCGTCAATTCATTCGTATTCAAGCAGCCCGTCTTCGTGGGCGACCTGCTGAGCTTTTACACGGATATCGTGAAGACGGGGAATACCTCGGTGACGGTTTCCGTCGAGGTCTACGCGCAGCGCATGAGCCTCGCGCAAGACGTCGTCAAGGTGACCGAGGCGACGCTGACTTATGTGGCGACCGACAGCGACCGGCGTCCGCGCGCCTTGCCGGCCCTCGACTGACCCACGCTGCCGGGCGTCCCGTTGCGCGCGGCGGTCCACTTGTGGCTGTTGAGCAAGAGCCCGGGGATATCCTCGGCCGGCAGCGGCGCCGAGAAGAAAAAGCCCTGCATTTCATCGCAGTCGCGGGCAATCAGGAAATCGAGCTGCGCCGACGTTTCCACGCCCTCCGCGATCACCTGCAATTCGAGCGAATGCGCGAGCGCGATGATCGCCGACGTGATGGTCTCGTTGCCACTCGGCGTGCCGATATCCGCAACGAACGAGCGGTCGATCTTCAGCCGGTGCACCGGGAAACGCTTGAGATAAGCGAGACTTGAATACCCGGTGCCGAAGTCGTCGATGGCGATCCCAACACCGAGCGCCGCCAGATCGGACAAGGTGGTCACTGCTTCGTCCGCGTTGTGCATGATTGCGCTTTCGGTCAGCTCCAGCTCCAGGAACTTTGGCTCGAGCCCCGTCTCGGTCAACACCGACGTCACCAGTTCCCGGATGTCGCGCTGCTGGAACTGCCGCGCCGACAAATTCACCGACATCCGCACGACCGGCAAGCCTTCCTCCTGCCACGCCTTGTTTTGCCGGCACGCTTCGCGCAATACCCACTCGGCCAATGGCCCGATAAGCCCGCATTCTTCCGCGATGGGAATGAACGAATTCGGCGATACCAGCCCGAACTCCGGGTCCATCCAGCGGACAAGGGCCTCCATGCCGACGACATCGCCGGTCTTGAGATCGACTTGAGGCTGGTAGTGCAGCAGGAATTCGCCATCGCGCAACGCACGCCGCAAACGCAGTTCGACGTTCATTCGCGCGCCCACGTTCGCGTTCATTTCAGGCTGATAGAACTGGTAGGTGTTGCGCCCCATGTCCTTCGCGCGATACATCGCCAGGTCGGCTTTCTTGAGCACGGTCTCGGCGTCCGCGCCGTCTTGCGGGAAGAGGCTAGCGCCCATGCTGCAGCCCACGTACAGCTCCGTTCCGTCGAGCCATACCGGGTCTGAAATCGCGCTGCGCACGCGCTCCATCCATCTGATCAGCGCGCTCTCGCACGCAATGTCGGGCAGCACCGCGACGAACTCGTCGCCGCCGTGACGCGCAATGGTGTCGCCCGTACGGCCGCACCGCGCAAGCCGCTCGGCGACCACGGACAGCAGACGATCACCCATGCTGTGCCCGAGGCTGTCATTGACGTTCTTGAAGCCATCGAGATCGACGAAAACCACCGCGAGCGTCGTGTCGCCGGCACGCGCGCGCTCGATTGCGTCCTGCAGCCGGTCACGCAGCAAATTGCGGTTGGGCAGGCGCGTAAGAGCGTCGTAGTTGGCCTGGTATTCGAGCTGTTCCTGGTATCGGATGACTTCGGTGACGTCGTTGATCACGCCCACGTGATGCGTCGTTTGCCCGTTTGCATCGGGTACGGGCGCGACCAGAAGCTGATTCCAGAACAGCACGCCGTCTTTTCGATAATTGCGCAGTACCGCGCTTACTTCGCGGTTTGCGGCGAGACCCGCGCGGATCGCGTTGAGCCCTTCCTGTTCGAGATCCTCGCGCTGCAGGAAACGGCAATCCCGGCCGACGATATCGGACGGGTCGTAACCCGTGATGCGCTTGAACGCCGGATTCGCATATTCGATCACGTTGCCCTTGGCAGTCGTCGAGGTGATCAGCACGGCGTTCACACACGCGTCGAGTGCCCGGCTTTGCAGGCGCAGCGCAAGTTCAGAGCGCTTGCGGCCGGTAATGTCGTCGTAAGAACCCAGCACGCCGATGATCCGTCCCGCCCCGTCGAGTAACGGCAGCTTGCTCGTCAACGACGTCCGCAACTCGCCGCCGACAAAAAAATCCCGTTCCTGATTCATGACCGGCTGCCCGGTCGCGATAACCAGATTGTCCTCGGCGCGAAGCAGTTTGCCGGACGCGGCCCACGGCAACGCGCAATCGGTCATGCCGACGACCTGTTCCTTGCTGGCGAGCCCGGCATCGCGGGCAAACGCGGAGTTGCAGCCCAGATAGCGCGATTCGAGATCCTTCCAGAAAATGCGCTGCGGGATGTTGTCGATAAGCGATTCCAGCATCTGCTTCGAGCGCCGCGCTTCGGTCTCCGCGTTGATCCGGTCGGTGACGTCGTTGGCCAGCATGAAGATGCCTGGCTGCCCCGAATACGTCAGCGCATGCGATGAGATGTCGGCGCTGACCTCGACGCCATCATGGCGCTTGTGACGCCACACGCCCGCCGAATGCTGGCTTCCCGGATGATCGCCGGCGCTGCGCGCCAGCAGCGCGGCGAAGTTCTGGAAGTCGTCGCCGGCGTGCAGATCGCGCACGGTCATCGTGAGGAATTCGAGTTCGTTGTAGCCGTAATGCGAGAGCGCCGCCGGATTGACCGCGACGAAACGGTACGTGTCGGCCTCGACGATCCACATGGGCACCGGATGCGCGTCGAAGAGATCGCGGAAACGCTCGTTGCTGCGCTGCATGGCCCGCGCGATGCGCAGCTTGTCGCGCGACGAACGCTCGTGGCTCGCGAAGGTGTACATGAGCGCGGCGGCGCCCGCGAGCATCGACACGATCAGCAGGAACACCGCGCGGCTCGACGCACGTGCGGAATCGTTCAAGGTCGCGGCGAGCGAATCGGCTTCCTTCGCGCGCAGTTGCGTCAGCTCGACATCGAGCGCTTCCTGGTCTTCGCTCAGGCGCACGAACGCGGCGCGCGCCCAGTCGCGTTCGGCGCCGGGTGCGTCGGCGGCAGCGCGTTCGAACGCCGAATGCGCGTCGCGCTTGGCGATGCGCGCGCTTTCCGCGAGGCCGTCGAAGGCGTTCTGCATGCCGGGCTCGAATGCGAACTGCGCGCGCAGGCCGCTTTCCAGCGCGTCGATATGCGATTCGATATCCGCCCGGACATCGGCGGGTTTGAGCACGCCGGTCGCTTCATACCGGCCGATTTCGGGAAGACTGTCGCCAAGCGCGCTTCGATACACATCGAGATCGCGCATCAGGCTGAGCGAGCGGCGGGTGCGGACATCGGCATCGCCTTGCAGCCCGATCTGCTCGTACGCGACGAACGCGTTCGCGCCCATCGCCACGAGGACGACCGCGATGTTGACCAGCAGACGGCGCGAAAAGAGTGATTTCATGGTTCCGATAACCGTCCCGACGCGCGCTCGAGGGAATGAAACGCGAGTCGTCGGTTCGAATACAGGTTATCGGCGGGGAAACGCGGGAATTTAGAGCAGGCGCTTAATCAGCCAGACCAAACTCTTTCATGGCGGGGACGAAATCGTGGTTCACCTCGCTCTTGCGCGAGAGTTTCGCGAGCGCGTAGCGCTGGAAGGCCGACAGCTCGGACCAACGGCCAAGACTCGGCGAACCGATACCGCACAAGCTGCTCTGGCGGATCACGCTTTCCGGCACGACGTCCGTGTGCGCCCAGATCGGGTCGCTGTCGGGCGCGAAAGTCCCGGGTTTCGAATCCGCGTGAGTACGCAGCATTTCGGCGATGGCCTGATCGAACGCGGGTTCGATCGCCGCGTCGTCCTCCACCGGAAAGCGTGCAAGCAGTTCGCGGTCGCTGTGCGGGAGACGGCGCCAGTCGTCGAGGGAAATGCGCTGACCGAAGCGATCCAGATTAAAACGCACGACGAGCGGGATGAAGCTCAGGTTCTCAGTCGACTCCAGTTCGAATCCGAACAGGCGCGGAGCGTCGTAAAGTGCCATGGCGAGTGCCTCGTGGGCAAGAGGGTCAAGGGAAGCGAGTGAGGCCGCTGTGGGTTATCGTAGGGCCTTGAACGGCTTGTAGTGTGTCTGTTGCACCATAAAGCAGCAAGCGTTATGCCCGGATTTCTCTTATAAATTCTGATAAGTCGCGGCGAAAACGCGACATCGTAAGCAATTAGCAAGAGAGCCAGATCATGAATGACACGGATATCGACGATCAACCCGGCTACGTGGAACGCCACGTCAGGCGTCACCGGCTGGGCGAGATTCGCGAGACCGCCGACGACGTCGGCCAGGAATGGCCCGTCGCGCTCGTCTACAACGGTATTTCCCATGCAGTGATGATGTGCACGCCGCGTGATCTGGAAGCCTTTGCGGTGGGCTTTTCGCTGACCGAAGGGATCGTGGAGCGCGGCAGCGACATTCACGACATCGAGGTGTTTTTTCACAATCCCGAGGGCGATACGCTGCCACACGCGGAAGTGCATCTGCAAGTGGTGCAGCAGGCGTTTGTCGCGTTGAAGCAGAAACGCCGTGCGCTCGCCGGGCGGACCGGTTGCGGGGTGTGCGGGATCGAAAGTATCGATTTGCTGGATCTGCAACCGGAACGCGTGCCGGATACCGGCTTTCTCCAGCGTCTCGCCGATGACGCCATCGCCCAAGCGGCGCGTGAGCTGCCGGCGCACCAGGGGTTATCGAAGTTGACGGGCGGATTGCACGCAGCCGCGTGGTGCGACGAAACCGGCGCCGTCAAATACGCATTCGAAGACGTCGGCCGCCACAATGCGCTCGACAAGCTGATCGGCCATCTCGTACTGCAGCGCGTGGATACCACGCAAGGCTTCGTGTTCCTGTCGAGCCGGGCGAGCTACGAGCTCGTGCGCAAGTCGGCGCGGGTGGGCGTACCCATGCTTGTGACGATATCCGCGCCTACTTCGCTGGCGATTTCCATCGCGGAAAAGGCGGGATTGCGGCTCGTGAGTTTTGCACGCGAGAACGGGTTCGTGGAGTACGGCGCGGGCTGAACGGGGGCGCGTGCTCAACGGCGCGTGCTCAACGGGCGCGTGCTCTACGGACGCCTGCTCAACGCTTGATACGCGCCCTTCCGATCAGTTGAACTGGCTGAAATCCGGCTTGCGCTTTTCGAAGAACGCCGTGAACGCCTCTTTCGCTTCGGGCGCGGTCAGCATGCTCGCAAAAAATCCCGCTTCTTTCGCCATCTGCGTGCTGACTTCGTCGGCCTGACCGCCCTTCATCAACGCCTTGGTCGCCTTCAGCGATGCCGGCGGCAACGCCGCGAGTTTCCTCGCCTGCGCAAACGCAAAGTCGCCCACTTCTTCCGCCGATAAAACCCGGTTCACGATCCCCATGTTCGCGGCTTCGCTTGCGTCGAATGGCTCGCCGAGCAGCAGCTTTTCAGCGGCACGCTGATACCCCGCAATGCGCGGCAAAAGCAGGCTCGACGCCGCTTCCGGACACAGCCCGAGGTTCACGAACGGCAGCACGAACCTGGCCGTCGATGCCGCATAGACCAGGTCGCAGTGCAGCAGCATCGTCGTACCGATACCGACTGCTCCGCCGCTTACCGCCGCCACGACCGGCTTCTGGGCCGTGCTGATGCGGCGCAGGAACTGGAACACCGGCGCGTCCGGCTTCGAGGGCGGCGCCTTCATGAAGTCTTCGAGATCATTGCCCGCGCTGAACGTGTCGCCCGCGGCGCGGATCAGCACCACGCGCACGGCGGGATCGTTTTCGGCATCGAAGAAAGCATCGGCCATGGTCTGATACATCTCGGCCGTCAGCGCGTTCTTGCGCGCCGGGCGGTTGATCGTGATGCTCAAGACGCCGTCGATATGTTCCGTGATGATGTCCATTCTCGTCTCCTGAATGAAAAACGGTTCGCGGACCGAAAAGGCACGCGAACCGTCGTTATGCTTCTACGGATAAGCCGCGTTGACCGTTACATCCGTTCGATAATGCCCGCCGCGCCCATGCCCGTTCCCACGCACATGGTCACCATGCCGTACTTCAGGTTGCGCCGGCGCAAACCATGCACGACCGTTGCGGCACGAATGGCGCCCGTTGCGCCGAGCGGATGGCCCAACGCGATCGCGCCGCCAAGCGGATTGATCTTCGACGGGTCGAGCCCCAGGTCCTGGATCACCGCCAGCGATTGCGCTGCAAACGCTTCGTTGAGCTCGATCCAGTCGATATCGTCCTGCGTCAGACCTGCCGCTTTCAACGCCGCCGGAATCGCTTCCTTCGGCCCGATGCCCATGATCTCCGGCGGCACGCCACGCACCGCGAAACTCACGAAGCGCGCGAGCGGCGTCAGGTTGAATTGCTTCAGGATTTTCTCGCTGACCACGATCAATGCGCCGGCGCCATCGGATGTCTGCGAGCTGTTGCCCGCCGTGACCGAACCCTTCGCGGCGAAGACGGGGCGCAGCTTCGCGAGCCCTTCCATGGTCGTGTCCTGACGCGGGCCTTCGTCGTTCTTGATCTCGCGCGCATTAACGCGAATCTCGCCCGTCGCCAGGTCCGGGAACCGTTCGTTCAGCGTGAACGCGGAGATTTCATCGTTGAACTCGCCGGTACGCTGCGCTTCCAAGGCACGCCGATGCGATTCCACCGAGAACGCATCCTGCGCTTCACGGCTGATCTTCCAGCGTTCGGCCACGCGTTCGGCCGTCAGCCCCATGCCGTAAGCAATGCCGACGTTCTCATCGCGATCGAAGATATGCGGCGACAGCGACGGCTTGTTGCCCATCATGGGCACCATGCTCATCGATTCACATCCGCCGGCGATCATCACGTCGGATTCACCTACACGAATCCGGTCGGCGGCCATTGCCAGCGCGGTGACGCCCGATGCGCAGAACCGGTTCACGGTCACGCCGCCAACGGTGTTCGGCAAGCCGGCCAGCAACGCGCCGATACGCGCCACGTTCAGTCCTTGCTCGCCTTCGGGAATGGCGCATCCGATGATTGCGTCTTCGATCAGCTTCGTATCCAGCCCGGGCACTTGCGCGACCGCTGAACGGATCGCGTGGACCAGCAGCTCGTCCGGGCGCGTGTTCTTGAAGATCCCGCGCGGCGCCTTGCCGATAGGCGTACGGCTCGCGGCGACAATGTATGCGTCCTGCACTTGTTTGCTCATTTGCAACTCCTTTGTCCCGTACGCGCCTAGTTACGAACCGGCTTGCCGGTTTGCAACATGCCCATGATCCGTTCCTGCGTCTTCGCGGTGCCGAGCAACTCGACAAACGCACGACGTTCGAGCGCCAGCAACCATTCCTCATCGACGAGACTGCCTGCTTCCACGTCTCCGCCGCAGACCGCTTCTGCGATACGGCTCGCGATCAGGAAATCGTGATCGCTGATGAAGCGGCCATCGCGCATGTTCACGAGCGACGCCTTGATGGTCGAGATCGCCGAGCGTCCTGCCACCGGCACCTGGGTAACCCGCAACGGCGCGCGATACCCGGCAGCGCTCAAAGCACGCGCTTCCTTCTTCGCGATATCGAGCAATTCGTGCACGTTGAAAACGATCGTGTCGGACGCTTTGAGATAACCCATCGAACGCGCTTCCAGTGCCGATGCCGAAACCTTCGCCATCGCTGCGTTCTCAAACGATTTCTGCAGGAATTTCAGGAGGTCGCTGGTTGCGTTGACGGCGCTGGCGGCAGTCGCTGCACGCAACGCCGCTTCCTTCAAGCCGCCGCCGGCAGGCACCAGACCCACGCCCACTTCCACCAGCCCCATGTAACTTTCGATATGCGCAACACGCTTGGCCGAATGCAGCGCGAGTTCGCATCCGCCGCCAAGCGCGATGCCCGACACGGCCGCGACCACCGGCACGCTCGCGTACTTCACGCGCAACATGCCCTGCTGGAAGTTCTTCACAAACGGTTCGATCCCCTTCGCGCCGCCCATCATGAACGCGGGCATCGCTTCTTCGAGGTTCGCACCGGCCGAGAACGCGCCGCCCGGATTGCCGAGCTTCAACGCCGACGTTTGCCAGATCACGACGCCCTTGTAATCGGCTGCGGCAAGTTCGATCGCCTTCGTCAGGCCTTCGATCACCGCCGGCCCGATCGTGTTCATCTTGCTCTTGAACGATACGATCACGACATCGTCTTCGCCCGCGCGGTCATCGACCCAGGCGCGCACGGCATCGGTTTCGAACAGCGTCTTGCCGTAGGTTTTCGGATCGGCGCCCGCTTCGCCAAGCAGCGGCGCGCGGAAAACCTGCTTCTTGTAGACATCGAGCGATGAACGCGGAATGAATTTCGATGCACTCGGCGACCACGATCCTTCCGCGGTATGCACGCCTCCCTTCTCGGCGACGGGACCGTCGAATACCCACGACGGCAGCGGCGCCTTCGACAGCGCCTTGCCTGCATCGATATCCTCTTTCACCCATTGCGCGACTTGCGTCCAGCCGGCCGATTGCCAGCCTTCGAACGGACCTTCGTTCCAGCCGAAACCCCAGCGAATCGCGAGATCGATATCGCGCGCGTTGTCCGCAACGGATTCAAGATGCACGCCGATGTAATGAAACACATCGCGGAAAATGGACCACAGGAATTGCGCCTGGGGATGCTGCGATTCGCGCAGGAGCTTGAGGCGTTCCGCAGGCGGGCGCTTCAGGATGCGGCCGACGAGTTCATCCGCCTTGCCGCCGCCATCGACGTAGGTTCCCGTCTTCGGGTCCAGCACCTTGATGACCTTGCCTTCCTTCTTGTAAAAACCCGCGCCCGATTTCTGTCCCAGCGCGCCGTTCTTCACGAGCGCGGCAAGCACGGCCGGGGTTTCGTACAACGGGAAGAAAGGATCGTCAGGCAGGTTGTCCTGCATTGTCTTGATGACGTGCGCCATGGTGTCGAGGCCGACTACGTCCGCCGTGCGGAACGTTGCCGATTTCGCGCGGCCAAGACGGGCACCGGTGAGGTCATCGACTTCATCGAAGCGCAGTCCGAACTTCTCGGCTTCCGCGATCACCGCGAGAATCGAAAACACACCCACGCGATTCGCGATGAAATTCGGCGTGTCCTTCGCGCGCACGACGCCCTTGCCGACCACGCTCGTCAGAAAAGTTTCGAGCTGATCGAGGATTTGCGGCTGCGTGGTATCGGTCGGAATCAGCTCGACCAGATGCATGTAGCGCGGCGGATTGAAAAAGTGCACGCCGCAAAAACGCGCTTTGAGTTCGTCCGAGAAACCCTTCGACAACTCCGTGATCGAAAGCCCCGACGTATTGGTCGCGAAAATCGCCTTCTCGCCGATATACGGCGAAACCTTCTTGTACAGGTCGTGCTTCCAGTCCATGCGCTCGGCGATCGCTTCGATCACCAGGTCGCACTCCGCAAGCGCAGCGATGTCGTCGTCGTAATTCGCGGGCTGGATGTATTGCGCGTCGTCCTTCACGCCGAACGGCGCGGGCGACAGCTTCTTCAGATTCTCGATCGCCTTCAACGCGATGCCGTTCTTCGGACCTTCCTTGGCCGGCAGGTCGAACAGCAGGACCGGCACCTGGGCGTTGATCAGGTGCGCAGCGATCTGCGCGCCCATCACGCCGGCGCCGAGAACCGCCACCTTGCGTATGTTCAGATTGCTCACGTTTGTCTCCGGGAGAGGTATTCGGTATGACGATGCGCTACGTCCGCTGAAGACGTAGCGCAGTGCAAAAGAGGCCTAGAACAAGGCTTCGTCGTATTCCATCAGCGTCTTCGATCCGGCGCGCGCGGCGCGGATCGTCGATGCCGTTTCAGGCAGCAGCTTGGCGAAATAAAAACGTGCGGTGGCGAGCTTCGCCTTGTAGAACGGATCGCCTTCGGCTTCTTTATCCAGCGCGATCCGCGCCATGCGCGCCCAGAAATACGAGAACACCAGATGCCCGACCGTCCGCAGATAAGGCACGGCAGCGGCGCCGACTTCGTCCGGATTCTGCATGGCCTTCATGCCGATTTCCATCGTCAGTTTCTGCACCTTGTCGCCGATATCCGCAAGCGGGTTGATGAACTCCTGCATCTCCGGCTTCACGCCTTCTTCTTCCACGAAGTCCGTGACGAGCTTGCCGAATTTCTTCAGCTTCGCGCCCATGTCGCCGAGAATCTTGCGGCCGAGCAGATCGAGCGCCTGAATCGAATTCGTGCCTTCGTAGATCATGTTGATACGGGCGTCGCGAACGTATTGCTCCATGCCCCATTCGGAGATGAAACCGTGGCCGCCATAAATCTGCATGCCCATGTTCGTGCCTTCGAACGCGTTGTCCGTCAGGAAGGCCTTGATGACCGGAGTCAGCAACGCGACCAGATCGGCGGCGTCCTTGCGCGCTGATTCGTCGGCGTGGGACAGTTCCTTGTCGATGTTGAGCGCCGCCCAGTACGTGAACGCGCGGCCCGCTTCGGCATAGGCCTTTTGCGTGAGCAACATGCGACGAACATCCGGATGCACGATGATCGGATCAGCGCCTTTCTCCGGCGCTTTCGGACCGGTCAGCGAACGCATTTGGAGGCGTTCCTTCGCGTACGTGAGCGAGTTCTGATACGCGATCTCCGACAGTCCGAGCCCCTGCATGCCGACGCCCAGACGCGCGGCGTTCATCATCACGAACATGGCGTTCAAGCCCTTGTTCGGCTCGCCGACAAGCCAGCCCTTCGCTGAATCCAGATTGATCACGCACGTGGAATTGCCGTGAATGCCCATCTTGTGTTCGATGGAACCGCACTTCACGCCATTGCGTTCGCCCGGCGCGCCAGCATTGGTCGGAATGAATTTCGGCACGATGAAAAGCGAAATGCCCTTCGTGCCGCTCGGTGCGCCCGGCAAGCGAGCCAGCACCAGGTGCACGATGTTTTCAGCCAGATCATGTTCGCCGCTGGAGATGAAGATCTTCGTGCCGCTGATGGCGTACGAGCCGTCGCTGTTCGGTTCGGCCTTCGTGCGCAGCATGCCGAGGTCGGTGCCGCAGTGCGGTTCGGTCAGGCACATCGTGCCGGTCCAGGTGCCGTCCACGAGCTTCGGCAAATAGGCCTTCTGCAACTCGGGCGCGCCGTGCGCGTGCAGGCATTCATAGGCGCCATGCGAGAGGCCGGGGTACATCGTCCAGGCCTGGTTCGCCGAGTTCAGCATTTCGAAAAGCGCGTTGTTCACGAACGCCGGCAAGCCCTGGCCGCCGTATTCCGGATCGCAACCGAGAGCCGGCCAGCCAGCTTCAACATATTGCTTATAGGCTTCCTTGAAGCCCGCCGGCGTGCGCACGACGCCATCGCCTTCGTACGTGCAGCCTTCACGATCGCCAACCTGGTTCAGCGGGAAGAGCACTTCGGCGCAGAACTTGCCGGCTTCTTCCAGAACCTGATTGATCGTGTCAGCGTCGAGATCCGCATGCTTGGGCATGTTCTTGACCTCGTTTTCTACGTTGAGCAACTCGTGCAGCACGAATTGCATGTCACGCAGCGGCGCGGTGTACTGTCCCATTCTTCATCTCCAAGTGTCCAGGAAGCTTGGGCCCTGAGCGCCGCCGAATCCGCTGTGCTACCGCGTGCTGCTAATTCGTCGACGCCTGGCGGCCGTTGCTTTGATACGAAACAATCGTTTTTTCCAGCGCGTCCCGCGTCAGTTGCACGGCCTCCGGCAAGTGCAGGAAGCGCGCGTCATGATGCAGACCGAGCGTGAAACTATAGAGTTCAAAAAGCATCAGCGCAGGATCAGTATCCGCACGCAAATGCCCCTCATCCTTCGCCTGGTTGATCGCCCGCGTAAGCGCTGCTCGCCAGATCGTCACGCTATGCACCAGTTGCTCGCGGACTGCACTGTCGGCGCGATCGTCGTACTCCACCGCACCGCTTATGTAGATACAGCCCGTCGTCACCTCCTCGATGCGCTTTTCCATCCAGCGCGCCAGCATGGAACGCAAACGCGGCAAACCGCGTGCTTCGCGAAGGCTCGGGTAAAACACTTCATCCTCAAAGCGGCGGTGATACTCCTTCACCACTTCGACCTGCAGGTCCTCGCGCGAGCCGAAATGCGCGAACACGCCGCTCTTGCTCATCTGCATCCGTTCGGCCAGCAAGCCGATCGTCAAACCTTCGAGTCCGTCCCGGCTAGCCAGGTCCAGCGCGGCGTCGAGGATTGCGACTCGTGTCTGTTCGCCCTTTCGCATGATTTTTACCGTTTTCATTTAATCGAAATAAAATCGAACGGCCGTACGATTATTGTAGCCGACCGTTCCTGAAACAAGCTTTTTATTAGAAACCGGGGTCTAACTTTTCATCGCGTCGTTAGACACGGCTCAAGTTTGTGCCGGTTTGTGGCCTTGCAGCCAGTGGTAGTGGCCCGAGCACATCAATCGTAGCGGCCGATGGTGAGCATTTTCATCATCGTGCGATACGCGTTGTAGGCAAGCCAATTAAGCAGGCGCTCACCAGCCGGTCGCGCCGCGTATTGTTCGAGCGTGATCGGCCGGGCGTCTTCGTAGGCCGCAATGATCGCGTCACGCAACTTCACGATCTCGTTCTCGTGATTCACGAGCACCATGTTCGCCTCGTTGTTCAAGACGAGGCTGAGCGCGTCGAGATTGGACGAGCCGACCGTCGCCCAGTTCGAATCCACCACGGCGACTTTCCCATGTAGCATGGTTTTCTCGTATTCCGCGATCCGCACGCCCGATTTCAGCAAGTTCCGATACAGAAACGGCGTCGCATAGTCGAGCGCGACAAACTCCTTCCTGCCGATCACCAGCGTCACACGTACGCCGCGCTGTGCTGCGCGAACCAGCGCGCGGCGCAGCTTGCGGCCCGGCATGAAATACGGGTTCGCCAGCATCACTTCCTTTTCCGCGTGCGAAATCGCCGCCAGGTACGCCTTTTCGATCGCCCGCCGATTCAGGAGGTTATCGCGGGCGACGAACGCCACGCACGGCCGGTCCACGGCGTGAATCATGCCGCGCCGCGCCCGCAGACGCGCCCGCAGCGCGCGCCGGCTGCTACGGGACGAATCGCCGGGCGTGCCGCCCTGATCCGCCGGACGTGCGGTGCGCGGTTTCACGCCGAGGCGGATCCGCTGCCACTGGAGATCAAAGGCCTCGCGAACATCCGATACCACGGGCCCCTGCGCCTCCAGCGCGAAGTCCCATCGGGCGAATTCGATGCGCATGCCATTCTGCTCGTAGTCATCGACTATGTTGATGCCGCCGCAGAACGCAATCTGCCGGTCGATCACCACCAGCTTCCGATGCGTCCGCGAGAACCCGAGCTGACCGAACAGATGCGGGTTATAGATGCGATGTTCGACGTTCGCTGCGGGCCATTCATCGAAAAGCGGAAGCTTCGCCGTCCCGATGCCGTCCGTGATAACGCGCACGTGCACGCCGCGCCGCGCCGCGTTCATCAACGCGGTCGAAACGGCGCGTCCGGCGGCGTCATCGCAAAAAATGTAGGTTTCGAGCGAGACCTCGTGCTTCGCGGCATTGATGCGGCCGATCAGTGCCGGGAAAAACGCATCGCCCGATTTGAGCAATTTGACTGTGTTGTTGATCGTGAAGCACAACCTTCCTGGGCGCCGGCCGCGAAACAGCGCCTGCTTGAGTCGCGCGAAGCGACGCGAAGGCCCTCCGAAACCCATCACCGGCTATGCTCCGCGAGCCGCTCAGGCAGTTGCAGGATCGCCTCGCGATTGGACGACGAGAAACACTTCGCCGCGGCCTCGCGGAACGGCAACCAGAGAAATGCGGTGTGCTCGCGCGGCGCGAGCGTGACGGGAATGCCGTGCGGCACGAGCAGGCTGAACTGGTGCTCGACGTTGCGCACCACGCCTTCAGCATAGCGATGCCGCCATTCGGGATAGATGTCGTACTCGATCTCATGATGCCAGTCGATGAGCGAACGCTCGGGCACGCCCGGGCTTCCGACCACGATGCCGGTTTCCTCGGCCACTTCACGCGCGGCGGTGAGGGCGAAGGGTTCATCGATGTGATCTTTCGAGCCCGTCACGGACTGCCAGAATCCCGGCCGGTCGGCGCGCTCGATGACGAGCACGTCCATTTCGGGCGTATGGATGACAACAAGAACAGATTCGGGGATTTTCGGCGGCTTGGGCATTTTGGAAACGGTGCGGCCATTCGTGGAAGCTGGCCGAAGAATGTACCCCAAAAAACGAAAAAGACGCATCAGGCGCCTTTTTCGTTTCGGATGTTGCGGTCTCGAACAATTCCGACTCGTCGTCAAAAATCGTCGCAAAGACCGAATTCGGAAACGCGTCACTTTACCGTATGCATTTGTCCGTGGCGCAACCCCGGGCCTGGGATCATAAGAAAACGTCCGCTTGCTGGACATACGTAACTTGCGTATATTGAATGAAACTGATCTTCGTTGAATTACCCGCGTTCCGTCGTTACCGGGAAGACTATCTTGGTGACGACGAGTATCGAAAGCTGCAGCAGGAATTGCTCGCTCACCCTACTGCGGGCGACGTTATCAAGGGAACGGGCGGGCTGCGCAAGCTTCGTTTCGGCAGCAGCAAACGGGGCAAAGGAAAACGTGGCGGAATACGCGTCATCTATTACTACTGGTTTTCGGGTTCGCAAGTCTGGTTGTTCACCTTGTACGGCAAGGACGAAATGGATGACCTGTCTCACGAAGAACGGCAGGAATTGGCGAACATCCTGAGCGCAGAAGTGAAGCGGAGAAATACGAAATGAAGCGAAACCTGTTTGCGGAACTGAAGGAAGGCGTCGGCGCGTTGACCGATCAGCGTGAAGGAAAACTAACGCTTCGGACCGTCGAAATGGAGGTCCCGTCGCCTGTCGAAATCTCGGCAAACGAGATCAGGGAACTCCGCGCAAAGATGAATGTTTCCCGCGCGGTGCTTGCTCACAGGCTGCGCGTCAATCCGCGCACTTTGGAAAACTGGGAACAGGGCACAGCGAAGCCTAATGCCCAGGCCGCAGTTCTCATCAAATTGGTCGAGCAACATCCGGAAACGCTGGAATATCTGGCCGCGCTTTAAGCTTTTTCAGTGGATTACGTCGAATAACGAAAAAGGCGCCATCGGCGCCTTTTTCGTTTCGGGTGTTGCAGATGGATTACGGCTTACTGCACCTTCGGCTCCGGCTGGCGCAAACGAATATGCAGTTCCTTCAACTGCCGTTCGTCCACTTCGCTCGGGGCTTGCGTGAGCAAGTCGGTCGCGCGCTGCGTCTTCGGGAACGCGATCACGTCACGGATCGAATCGGCACCGGCCATCATCGTGACAATCCGATCCAGCCCGAACGCAATACCGCCGTGCGGCGGCGCGCCGTACTGCAGCGCGTCGAGCAGGAAGCCGAACTTGATCCGCGCTTCTTCAGCGTTGATCTTCAGCGCGCGGAACACCTTGCTCTGCACTTCTTCCTGATAGATCCGCACCGACCCACCACCGATTTCCCAGCCGTTCAACACCATGTCATAAGCCTTGGCAAGGCAGCGGCCCGGATCTGTTTCCAGATATTCCAGATGCTCGTCTTTCGGGCTCGTGAACGGGTGATGCGCGGCCACGTAGCGGTTGTCTTCTTCATCGAACTCGAACATCGGGAAATCGATGACCCACAGCGGCTTCCAGCCCGATTCGAACAGGCCGTTCGCGCGGCCAAATTCCGAGTGACCGATCTTCAGGCGCAGCGCGCCCAGGCTGTCGTTCACCACCTTCGCGCGATCCGCCGCAAAGAAAATGATGTCGCCGTCTTGCGCGCCGGTCCGTTCAATGATCGCGGTGATCGATGCGTCGTGCAGGTTCTTCACAATCGGGCTTTGCAGGCCGTCGCGGCCCTTCGCGATGTCATTCACCTTGATCCAGGCCAGGCCCTTCGCGCCGTAGATACGCACGAACTCCGTGTAGCCGTCGATCTCGCTACGCGTCATCTCGCCGCCACGCGGCACGCGAATTGCCGCCACGCGGCCATCCTTGGAGTTGGCCGGCGTACTGAAGACCTTGAAATCAACGTCACGGACAGCATCCGTCAGGTCCGTGAATTCGAGCTTAACGCGCAAGTCCGGCTTGTCTGAGCCAAAGCGGCGCATGGCTTCCGAATACAGCATGACCGGGAATTTTTCGTCGAGCGAAACGTCGATGGTCTTCTTGAACACGTGACGGATCATCGCTTCGAACAAGTCGCGGATTTCCTGCTCGCTCAGGAACGACGTTTCACAGTCGATCTGCGTGAATTCCGGCTGACGATCGGCGCGCAGGTCTTCGTCGCGGAAGCACTTCACGATCTGGTAATAACGATCGAAGTTCGCGACCATCAGCAACTGCTTGAACAATTGCGGCGACTGCGGCAACGCGAAGAACTGGCCGGGGTTCGTACGCGACGGCACCAGGTAGTCGCGCGCGCCTTCCGGCGTGCTCTTGGTCAACATTGGCGTTTCAATGTCGATGAAACCCTGCTCGTCCAGGTACTTGCGCACTTCGATTGCCACGCGATACCGCAAGCGCAGGTTCTGCTGCATCTGCGGACGGCGCAGGTCGAGCACACGATGCGTGAGGCGCGTGGTTTCGGACAGGTTGTCGTCGTCGAGCTGGAACGGCGGCGTGACCGACGGGTTCAGCACATTCAGCTCGTGGCACAGCACTTCAATCTTGCCGCTCGTCAGGCCAGCGTTCACCGTGCCTTCGGGCCGAGCGCGCACGATACCTTTCACCTGCACGCAAAACTCGCCGCGCACGCCCTCGGCGACCTTGAACATCTCGGCGCGATCCGGATCGCACACGACTTGAACGAGGCCCTCACGATCGCGCAGATCGATAAAAATCACGCCGCCGTGATCGCGCCGGCGATGTACCCAGCCGCACAGCGAAACGCTTTGGCCCAGGAGGGCTTCGGTCACCAGACCGCAGTATTCAGATCTCATCGACATGATGTTGTGTCTTTCGTTATTCATTGATCAACGGCGCGCGCAAACACACGGAAAACGGCGTTCGCGGCGCGCCGGCATTACAGCGGCGGGTCGACAGGACGGCGCGGCGCGGCCTGCACTTGCGGCATGGACGGCGCGACGACTCCCATTGACACGATGTACTTCAACGCAGCATCGACGGACATGTCGAGCTCGATGACTTCGCTTTTCGGCACCATCAGGAAAAAGCCCGAGGTGGGATTCGGCGTGGTCGGCACGTAGACGCTCACATGTTCTTCGGTCAGGTGATTGACGACGTCGCCGCCTGGAATGCCCGTCAGGAACCCGATGGTGTACGAACCCGAATGAGGATAACGGATCAGGAGTGCCTTGCGGAACGCGTTGCCGCTGCTCGAAAGCAACGTGTCCGACACTTGTTTCACGCTGGTATACAGCGGTCCGACCACGGGAATGTGACGCACGATCACATTCCACCACTCGACCAGTTTCTGGCCGACGAAGTTCTGCGTGAGCAAGCCCACGACAAAAATGAACGCGAGCGTGAGCACGGCGCCCAGGCCCGGCAGATGGAAACCGAACACGCGCTCGGGCTGCCAGGATTCCGGCAGGAGCAGCAGCGTCTGGTCCATGGTTCCGATCACGAGCCCGATCACCCACAAGGTGATGGCGAGCGGCACCAGCACCAGCAAGCCAGTCGCGAACACGGATTTCAACGTAGTCTTTTTGGTCGTCATTTACACAGCCGGAAGGCCGCACCGCTGGAATCCGCGGTTTGGCTGGTTCGCCGCCCAATGTGCAGCTTGAGTTTCAGGCGGACATCTGCGTGCGTGCGATCGGACAGATCGAGCGTTTGAGCGCGGTGAAAGTGATCGCGCGGGTCGGACTTCGTTTCCGTTGCAGACTTCGCGCTTCGCTTCAGGAGCCGGAAAAGCGTCAATTAGATGCCGGAGCAGCCGGTTTCGATGCCGCCGGGGTGGACGACGCGCTGCTCTTCGAGCTGTCCGATGCCGGTGCGCTCGCCGTGGACGAATCGCTTTTCGGCGATTCCTTGCCCGAGTTGCTCGAATCCGATGCGCCTTCGCTCTTCGTTTCGGCCTTGGCGCCTTCATCTTTCTTGGCGGCCGCGGGCGCGCCGTTATTGCCGCCGCGGAAATCCGTCACGTACCAGCCGGAGCCCTTCAATTGAAAGCCTGCAGCGGTGACCTGCTTGGCGAACGTGTCCTTTCCGCATTCCGGACAGGTCTTGAGCGGCGCATCGCTCATTTTCTGGAGCGCGTCTTTCTGAAAGCCGCATGACTCGCAGCGGTACGCGTAGATCGGCATGGCACTCTTCCTACGATTAACGTTTCGGCGCTTGCAAAGCCTTGAATTATAGCCGCAAACCATCAGCGACCCCTTAAATTCGGCCCCGCCCGCGCGGCTTTGCAACCCGATGCAACAGGTTGGCGCGCGTTTTACATCGCCGAAACGCGGCGCGCGAGCCGGCCGCGCGTAATTTTTCGTGCGGAGCGGTGCGGAAACCGCCACCTCCTTATTTGGCGGCAGTTTCCGCGGTTTAAAGAGCGGGCAGCTCAAATTCCGGGCGGCGGCGCCATGTCAGCCAGCGCTCGCGCCCGGCGAAGACGCTGATTGAACCGGTTACATCGTGCTCTTCGACCAGTTCGAAATGGGGAGTCAGCAACGCATCGAGCGCGTCCCTTTCGATACCAAACGGCGGCCCCTTGGGCGTCGCGCCGAGAAAGTAGAATCCGGCGAGCAATGCACCCGGTCGAAGGAGCGCCGCCATGCGTGTGGCGTAATCCGGCCAGCGCTCACGCGGCAAAGCGCAGAGAAAAGCGCGCTCGTAAATCCAGTCCGGTTCAAACGGCGGCTGATACGCAAAGAAATCCGCCTGTTCGACCACGTCCACGTGTCCGCCCAATTGCTGACGAGCCGCGGCGACCGCGCTCGGTGAAAAGTCGATGGCCTTGACCTGCCAATTTTCCTGCGTGAGCCAAAGCGCTTCGTACGCGCTGCCGCAGCCGGGAACCAGCACGCTTCCCAAGGTTTTGCGATGCTCGAGCGCAAACGCCATGAACGCCTCGGGGACGCCCGCTTGATCCCACGGCATGAAACGCCGGTCGAAACGTTCGTCCCAGAACTCGGGCGAATTGGCGTCGCGAGTATTGAACACGGGCGCCGCAGCGGGCCCAGCCGGTTTGGGGTCATCGACCATGGTCTAGCCTCCGTACGCAATTACCTGCCAGAACTCGGCGAGCACGGCGCCTGCGGCCACCGCCAGACCAAAAATCAGCAGCGCCTGCAACAGCCGGTTGGTCCGCTTCTGCTCTTGCAGGACCAGGCGAATGAGTTCGTCATTGCCGCCACGCGACGAGTCGTGCTGACTGGCCAGCGCCTGATGGATCAACCGGGGCAACTGGGGCATCGTCTTGCTCCATTGCGGCGCCTCGAGTTTGAGCCGTTCATACCAGCCACGCCAGCCGACCTGTTCGTTCATCCAGCGTTCGAGATACGGCTTGGCGGTCTTCCACAGGTCGAGATCGGGATCGAGTGAGCGGCCCAGGCCTTCCACATTCAGCATGGTTTTCTGCAGCAACACAAGCTGTGGCTGGATTTCGACATTGAAGCGGCGCGACGTGGAAAAGAGCCGCATGAGCACTTGTCCCAGCGAAATATCCTTGAGCGCCCGGTCGAAGTACGGCTCGCACACGGCGCGAATCGCGCTTTCGAGTTCTTCGACGCGCGTAGTCGGCGGCACCCATCCGGATTCCAGATGCAGCGTGGCGACGCGATGATAGTCGCGCTTGAAAAACGCCAGGAAGTTCTGCGCGAGGTAGTTTTTATCGAAGTCGGAAAGCGCGCCCACAATGCCGAAATCCAGCGCGATATACCGCCCGAACGTGTCCTCCGCCAGACTCACCTGAATGTTCCCGGGGTGCATGTCGGCATGAAAAAAACCGTCGCGGAAAACCTGCGTGAAAAAGATTTCGACGCCTTCCTGGGCCAGCTTGGGAATATCGACCCCGGCCGCCCGAAGCACTTCCACCTGGCTGATCGGCACGCCGACCATGCGCTCCATGACGAGGACCGTGGGCGCGGAATAGTCCCAGTACATCTCCGGGACCATCAGCAAATCGAGGCCCGCAAAGTTGCGCCGCAACTGGCTGCCGTTTGCGGCTTCGCGCATCAGGTCGAGTTCGTCGTGGAGATATTTGTCGAACTCGGCGACCACTTCGCGTGGCTTCAAGCGCTTGCCGTCGGCCCACAAACGCTCGGTCCAGTAAGCGATGTCGCGCAGCAACGCCAGGTCCGAATCGATGACCGGCAGCATATTCGGACGCAACACCTTCACCGCGACCGGTTTGCCCACGTGCGCGCCCGTCTTGATCTTGGCGAAGTGCACCTGCGCAATCGATGCACTCGCAACCGGCACGCGCTCGAAGTCGTCGAACAAAACGTCGATAGGCGCACCCAGCGACTTTTCCACTATCGCGATAGCCACATCCGAATCGAACGGCGGCACCTGATCCTGCAACTTCGCGAGTTCATTCGCGATATCGACCGGCAGCAGATCGCGGCGTGTGGACAGCACCTGCCCGAACTTCACGAAGATCGGGCCCAGGCTTTCGAGCGCGAGACGCAAACGCACGCCACGCGCGACCTCGAACTTTCGGCCGAACGTGGTCATGCGCATCAGCAGGCGAACGCGCCGGTCCTGAATGCCGCTCAGCACCAGTTCATCGAGCCCGAATCGCACTACGGTGAAGAAAATCTTGAAAAAACGCAGAAAGCGCATGGTTCAGCCCATTACTTGCTCGTGCCGCGCGATGACGCGGCGCCGGGCGCAGATGCGCCTCGGGCTTCGGCTTTTTGTTCGAGTCGCTCGATGCGTTTTTCGACGCGCGCAAGCGCGTCCCGGGCTATCGACAGTTCGGCATTGAAGGTGTCGAGGGCGCTGCGGCGCACGAGTTGAGGTTGTTCGTCGAGCAGGTATTCCGCCACGGATTCAAGCAGGTTGCGCCCCGACCGGCGCGCTTGTTCACCCACCAGCCGCACGGTGGAACCGATCCGGTACGCCGGCCCGTCACCAATCACGCGCGCCAGATCTTCTTCAGGTTCCCAGCGCAGATGCTCGGCCAGTTTCGCGATCGTCGTTGCAAACTCGGCGTCGCCTTCTATGCGCACGTGTTTCATCACGGCCGCCTGGCCGCCTTGCATGAACGCGGGAATGGCGTCTGGCGGCACGGAGAGCGTGACGTCGAAGGTAGCCTGGTTCTCGTCGATAGCGCCAATCAGCCCGTCTGGCTGCACCATCAGATACAGCGAGAACGGCGCGAGCACGAAGCACGCCGTCTTGCCTGCGTACGGGGCAAGACGCTCGCGGGCCCATGGTTCGCGCGCGAGCACGTGGTTCACAGCGGCCGCGAACGCCTTCGATGCGGTTCTGGCTGCGGCCTGGGTGGCAGAGGGGACTGCGGGTTGGGCGGATTCGTCTGCGTGCGTCATCGGCTCTGAGATGAAAAAACCCGCACAAGCGGTCACTCGTGCGGGTTTCTATTCTACCTTTGCAACTGGCGTTATCGTTTGGCAATGGTCACGCCAAACGCAACGTTAGCCGTCCGGTCTAGCCGACAAAGCCTGAACATGGCCTTGGTCGCCCTGGTCGACAGTCAGCTAACTTGCTGAATCCCGGCCAGCAACCAGCCCTCGTTGCCGTACTTCTGCTTCGACAGGTTCCAGATTTCGACGAACGGCTCGGCAGCAGCACCTTCCGTTTCGCGGATCAGGCCATGGAAACGGACGCTTGCGAGGCTTTCCGTGCCGCGATCCTCAACGCCGAGGATGTCGGCATTGAGTTGCACGACATCCGTACGGTTCGGCTGCGTGCCGCGTGCGTCGATATCCAGCTTCACCTCAGCGAACATTTCCGGCGTGGTGAACTCGCGGATGTCGTTCGAATTGCCGCGATCCCACGCGTCCTGCAAACGCACGAAATACACCTTCGAATTGCGCAGGAACGCTTCGGTATCGAAACCGGACGGCACGGCGACTTGCGGGGCTGCCGCTGCGTCGACCGGACTCGTATAGCTCTGAACGCCCGACGGACCGTACCCACCCGGCGCCGACGGCGGAACGTAGCTCGGTTCCTGCGCCTGATTCATGCCGGTACGAGCGCTGCCTCCAAACGGCGAACCCGCGCCGGCACTGGCCAAAGCGGGGCTCGCGCCTTTCCGGCGGTTCATGATGAAGCGGAAGATCATCACGGCAGCCAGAACGATCAACGCGATCATGATCATGTTGGCCATTGCGCCGGCGAACGCGCCGCCCAGACCGAAGTGCGACAGCAATGCCGCGATACCCAAACCAGCCGCAAGACCGGCGATCGGTCCCAGCCAGCGGTTACGCGCGGGTGCCGCAGCGGCGGCCGGCGCTGCAGCGGGTGCTGCGCGCTGAGCGTTCGCGGCCTGACCCGGCTGCATGGACTGCGACGGCGGCGTGGCCTGATGTTGTTGAGTGGCCGTAGTGGATTGACGGCCCATGCTGCGGCCACCGCCCATGCGGCGAGCCTCGGCGTCTTCTGTAACGAGTGCACCGGCCATGATTACGCCAGCCAGCGCAACGACCCCGGCTTTCCTGAATAACGACTTCAGGAAACCCCGAGATTGGGGTAAGCGCGAATCGGACATTTCGAATCCTTTTAAAAAGTGGAACACTAAAATTTGGTCCCGACGTGTAACGCTACCACGCCACCTGACAAATTGTAATATTCGACTTGTTCCAAGCCAGCGCGTTCCATCATTGTTTTTAAAGTTTCCTGGTCCGGATGCATCCGGATCGACTCCGCGAGGTAGCGGTAGCTATCTGCATCTTTCGCTATCTTGTCGCCAAGCCACGGCAAAATCTTGAAACTGTAGAGATCGTAGGCTTTCTTGAGCGGGTCCCAAACTTTCGAGAACTCCAGGACCATCACTTTCCCACCCGGCTTCACCACGCGATACATTTCGGCTAAAGCACCATCTTTGTGCGTCATATTACGAAGTCCAAATGCAACTGTAATGATATCGAAATAATTGTCGGGGAACGGAATCCTCTCTGCGTCGCAGATCAGCGTGGGCGTAATCACACCCTTGTCGAGTAACCGGTCGCGCCCAACGCGCAGCATCGATTCGTTGATATCCGTGTGCCAGACTTCGCCTTTTTCACCGGCCTGCTTGGCGAACGCTTTCGCCAGATCGCCCGTCCCGCCTGCCAGATCGAGCACTTTGTAGCCCGGCCGCACCTTCGCCTGGCCGATCGTGAACAGCTTCCACGCGCGATGCAAACCGCCCGACATCAGGTCGTTCATCAGGTCGTAATTGCTCGCGACTGAGTGGAACACGCCCGCCACCTTCTTCGCTTTGTCTTGTTCGTCGACCGTTTCAAAACCGAAGTGGGTCTTGCTCATCGCGTTTGTCCTCGCCTTTTGTTCGTGTAATTGGCCGAACCCTTCGAGCAGTCGGCCTTGTGCTGCGGCAAATCGCCGCTGCCAAATTTAAAATGGGTCAGTGGCAGTGTCCGCCGGACGCTTTCGGCGCCATCGGCGTGTCGCGATCGACGCCCGCCGCTTTCAGCTTGCCCAGATACTCCGCCCACAGTTCTTCCTGGCGCACTGCGAGATCGTGCAGGATGTCCCACGAATAAATGCCCGTGTTGTGGCCATCCGAGAAATTGAGCTGGAGCGCGTAGTGGCCAACGGGATCGACAGAAATGATCGATACATCGCGCTTGCCCGTCTGCAGCGTTTCCTGGCCGGGACCGTGCCCCTGAACCTCCGCCGACGGCGAATATACGCGCAATAGCTCGAACGCGAGGCGATACGTCTGATCGTTCGCGTAGTGCAACTCGAGCGCGCGCGTCTTGGAATGCACGACGATGCCAGTCGGAATCGGCGTTTGTTTGGTAAGTCCGCTCATGTTGAGCCTTTATTGAAAGTCTTGGGCTATGACCCGAACGCCAGCGCCATTTCGCTGCGTACGGCTTCGCGCAGCAAGGTTGCCTGAGCGCGCCGGTTCGACAGCAGCGCATGCGAGACCGTGCGCTGGCGCGGCGCCCAGATTGGCAGCGGGAAACGGGAATCGTTGGAATGGCGGGGAATGACGTGCCAATGGACGTGAGGGACCTGGTTGCCGAGGCTCGCCAGATTCACTTTTGCGGGCGAGATGACGCGCCGGATCGCGCGCTCGACGCCGTTCACCGCCGACATCAGCTTTGCGCGGTCCGCGTTCTCGAGATCGGACATCTCGGCTACGTGCGCGGTCCAGATCACGCGACAAAACCCCGGCCAGTCGGGCTCATCGGCGAGGACGACGCGCAGCGCGTCGTCCGACCACAAGACGTCGCCGCCGTCTTCACGACAAAAAACACAGTCCATCGTTTTCCTCTAGCGAAACTACCCCGGTTCGCTATTACACCAGCACGCGCTCGATCCCGCCATCGTTAGCACGTGCGACGTAATCTTCCATCCAGCTCGCGCCGAGGACCTTGCGGGCGATTTCCACGACGATGTAATCCGCTTCGATGTTCGCATCCTCGTTGTACCGCGACAAACCCTGCAGGCACGACGGGCAGCTTGTGAGTATCTTGACGTCGGTACCGGTGGATAACGCGCCGTCCCCTGCTTTTAGCACTGAACCCGGCGCAGCGCCCGCCGTTCCTGCAGACGCGTTCGCCAGATTGATGCCGTTGGCGCCGGCTTCGGCCACAAGCGGAATGTCGCGCAACTTCGCCGCGCCCTTGCGGATTTCCTCTTCCTTGCGGAAACGGACTTGCGTGGAAATGTCCGGACGCGTGACCGCGAGCGTGCCCGATTCGCCGCAGCATCGATCGTTCTTCTCGATTTTGTATCCATCGTGCGCCGAGCCCATGATGTCGTTCACGAGCTTGATCGGGTCCATGGTCTTGATCGGCGAGTGGCACGGGTCGTGGTACATGTAGCGCGTGCCGCTCACGCCTTCCAGCTTGATGTTCTTTTCAAGCAAAAATTCGTGGATATCGATGATCCTGCAGCCCGGGAAGATCTTCTCGAATTCGTAACCAGCAAGCTGGTCGTAGCAGGTTCCACACGACACGACCACCGTCTTGATGTCGAGGTAGTTCAGCGTATTGGCCACGCGATGGAACAGCACGCGGTTATCCGTGACGATCTTTTCGGCTTTGTCGAACTGGCCTGCACCGCGTTGCGGATAACCGCAGCACAAGTAGCCCGGCGGCAAGACCGTCTGCACGCCCGCCTCCCACAACATGGCCTGCGTCGCGAGACCGACTTGCGAAAACAGCCGCTCCGAGCCGCAGCCCGGGAAATAGAACACGGCTTCCGTATCCGACGTGGTCGTTTTCGGATTGCGGATGATCGGGACGATCTTGTTGTCCTCGATATCCAGCAGTGCCCGCGCCGTTTTCTTCGGCAAATTGCCGGGCATCTTCTTGTTCATGAAGTGGATGACCTGCTGCGTCACCGCCGGCTTGCCGACCGTTGCCGGCGGCTTCGCCGTCTGCTTCTTCGTGAACTTCTTCAGCACGTCGTTGCCGAGACGTTGCGCCTTGTAACCGACGCCCATCATCGCCGTGCGGGCGAGGTTGATGGTCTGCGGGTTCGTGGCGTTCAGGAAGAACATGCCCGCCGCGTTGCCCGCGTTGAATTTCTTCTTGCCCATCTTGCGCAGCAGGTTGCGCATGTTCATGGTGACATCGCCGAAATCGATCTTCACCGGGCACGGCGTCACGCATTTGTGGCAAACCGTGCAGTGATCGGCGACGTCGTTGAATTCGTCCCAGTGCTTGATCGATACCCCGCGACGCGTCTGCTCTTCATACAGGAACGCTTCGACCAGCAAGGACGTGGCGAGGATCTTGTTGCGTGGGCTGTACAACAAGTTGGCACGCGGAACGTGCGTGGCGCAAACCGGCTTGCACTTGCCGCAACGCAGGCAATCCTTGATGGAATCGGCGATCGCGCCAATATCCGATTGCTGCATGATCAGCGATTCATAACCCATCAGCCCGAAACTCGGCGTGTAGGCGTTACGCAGATCGGCGCCCGCCAACAACTTGCCCGCGTTGAAGCGGCCGTTCGGATCGACCCGTTGCTTGTACGCCCGGAATTCGCCGATTTCTTCTTCCGTCAGGAATTCCAGCTTCGTGATGCCGATGCCGTGCTCGCCCGAAATCACGCCGTCAAGGTCACGCGCGAGCTTCATGATGCGTGCGACCGCAACGTGCGCGTCCTGCAGCATCTCGTAGTTATCGGAGTTGACCGGGATGTTCGTGTGGACGTTGCCGTCGCCCGCGTGCATGTGGAGCGCGACGAACACGCGGCCACGCAGCACCGTCTTGTGGATGTTCTGTGCTTCTTCGAGGATCGGCTTGAACTCGCCGCCATTGAAGATATGGCGCAATTCCGCGCGCAGTTCCTGCTTCCAGGAAATGCGGATGGTGCGGTCTTGCGCGACATCGAATACGCGAACGCCTTGCTGTGAATCCACGCGATCCGCGAGCTTCTCGGCGAGACCTTCGTAACCGAGTTGAACCAGATAATGCTGCGCTTCGCGCAACGGCATATCCAGCTTTTCGCCGACGAACGTCCAGCGTTCACGCACGCGCTTGAGCAGATCGAACGCTTGCTGCACGCGGTCTTCGAGCAACTCGGCGCTCGGGATTTCGTTCGCGTCGTCGCTCTTGCCAAGCGGCAGCTTGCCAGCCTTGAAGAAGGTTTCGAGCGCATCGACCAGTTGCAGCTTGTTCTTGATCGACAACTCGATATTGATCCGCTCGATTCCATCCGTGTATTCGCCCATGCGGTTGAGCGGAATCACGACGTCTTCGTTGATCTTGAACGCGTTCGTGTGCTTGGCGATAGCCGCCGTGCGCGAACGATCCAGCCAGAAACGCTTGCGCGCCTCGGCGTTCACCGCAACGAAACCTTCACCGCTCTTGCCGTTTGCCATGCGCACGACTTCGGACGTTGCCTGGGCGACCGCATCCGGATCGTCACCGACGATGTCGCCAATCAGCACCATCTTCGGAAACGCGTTGCGCTTGCTTTTGGTCGCGTAACCGACGGCGCGCAGATAGCGTTCGTCGAGATGTTCGAGCCCGGCGAGGATCGCGCCGCCCTGCTTCGACGTCTCGAACAAATAATCCTTGATCTCCACGATGCTCGGAATCGCGTCGCGCGCCTGGCCGAAAAACTCCAGGCAGACCGTGCGCGTATGCGCGGGCATCTTGTGCAGGATCCATCGCGCCGATGTGATCAGCCCGTCGCAACCTTCCTTCTGAACGCCAGGCAGACCCGACAGGAACTTGTCCGTCACGTCCTTGCCGAGCCCTTCCTTGCGGAACTTCGTGCCGGAGATATCGAGCGATTCCGTGCGCAGCAGTTTTTCGCCTGGCGCGCGCGAACCGTCGAACCAGTCGAGCCGGAAACGCGCCACGGGAATATCGTGGATCTTGCCGAGGTTGTGGTCGAGGCGCGTGATTTCGAGCCAGTTGCCCTCCGGATCGACCATGCGCCACCAGGCGAGGTTGTCCAGCGCGGTGCCCCACAAAACAGCCTTCTTGCCGCCGGCGTTCATTGCGACATTGCCGCCTACGCACGATGCATCCAGCGACGTCGGGTCCACGGCGAACACGAATCCGGCCTGCTCGGCGGCTTCGGTCACGCGGCGGGTCACGACGCCCGCGCCCGAGAAAATGGTCGCGACCTTGCCATCGACACCCGGCAGATCCGTCATCTCGACGGGACCGAGCTGTTCCAGTTTTTCCGTGTTGATGACAGCCGCGAACGGCGTCAGCGGGATCGCGCCGCCGGTGTAGCCCGTGCCGCCTCCGCGCGGAATCACGGTCAGTCCGAGTTCGAAACACGCTTTGATCAGGCCGGCGATCTCGGCTTCGGTATCGGGCGTGAGCACCACGAACGGGTATTCGACGCGCCAGTCGGTCGCGTCCGTCACGTGGGATACACGCGATAACCCGTCGAACTTGATGTTGTCTTTCTCGGTGACCTTGCTGAACACCTTCGATGCCTTCTTGCGCAAATCGTAGGTCTGCTCGAACTCCTTTTTGAAGTCCTCGACCGCGCGGCACGCGGCGCTGATCAGCAACTCGACTCGCGCGGCACGGTCGCGGCCGGCATCGTCCTGATGTTGCGAGAGGTCGGCCTTACGACGCTTCTCGATATCGCCCAGACGATGGTTCAGCGCTTCGATCAACAATGCGCGGCGTTTCGGATTGTCGAGCAGATCGTCCTGCAGGTACGGATTGCGGCGCACCACCCAGATGTCGCCCAGCACCTCGTAGAGCATGCGTGCCGAGCGGCCCGTGCGGCGTTCGCTGCGCAAATTGGCGAGCGCGGCCCACGCTTCTTCGCCCAGCAGGCGGATCACGATTTCGCGATCGGAGAACGACGTGTAGTTATAGGGAATTTCGCGCAGGCGCGGCTCGGTATCCAGGGCCACGGCATGCGCGGCGCCGTTCGGATCGAAGGCTTGGGGTGCGTTCATATTCGACAGTTCGGTGGGCCGGCGCCCGCGCTGTTGGAAGCAGAAGCAGCGGTATAGCCGGCATTGCGCGGGGAAGCGCAGTTTTTCGAGTGAAACTTTTTTAGTGAAGGTGCTCGCCGGCAGAGGGTGGCAAGCGATGCAAAACCTTCGAAGGTACCGGAATCAGCGCCACGATCGCGCATCTCGCGCTAATTGCGCATGAAATTTCGCAGCCGCGCGGGTTGTGCGGCACAGCGCGCTGCACTCGGGTTGAGCGTTGCGAGGAACATGCGTCAAAAAGCCGGTCCGGCACTGCCGTTGCATCTTCCGATCCTGTATCGAAAAGCGAATTCTAACCCATCGCGATATTCGCCGTTCGCGCTCGCTAGCGGGTTGAAGGGCTTTATGCATGCGCTTTTCGGACGGCTTTTTGACGATTTTCGCGCGTCCGGCGGTTTTACCTTGCCGCCAGTACCAGCCGGACGATACGCGCCATGATCGCCCCGGTCTGAGCGGCCAGTTGTTCCGCGGGCGGCGATACAGCCGATGTCGCCACCGCCAGCCGCAACCCCGGCGCCCACAGCGCAAACTGTCCGCCGTATCCCCAGCCCAGTACAACCGGATTACCGTGGATCACACCGGTGAACCACAAGTAACCATAACCGATGTTCGAAACATGCCTGACACGCCAGCTCGCCGCGCCATGGGAGTGCGTGCTGTCGCTCACCCAGGCGCCGGGAATCACGGTACGGCCATGCCACTTGCCGTCATTGGCCATGACCCAGATCAATTTCATCAGGTCGCGCGGACGCAGCGCCAGGCCGGCGAAGCTCAGCGACCGGCCGGCGTTGTCGCGGGCCCATTCGTAGCGCTCGATGCCAAGCGGGGCGAAGAGATCGCGCGCGGCGAGATCGGCGAGATCGAGGCCTTCTGCCCTCGACAGGATCGGCGAAATCAGCGAAACGGCCGGGTCGTTGTAGATCCAGGGCGGTGGCGATGTTGGATCGGCAGGAAGAGCGAGCGCCATGGAGACCAGATCGGGCGCGCTCATGAGTTCGTCGTAACGCGCTTGCCAGTCGTAGATGAGACCCGCCCTCCCCGAAAGGATTTGCGCGAGGGTTACGCCGGCTGCGGGTGAATCAGGCGCCTTGGCCACCGCTTCCGGCAAAAGCTCGCGCACCGTCGCCCTCAATCCTCCTCGGATCACGCCACACTGCAGCGCCTGTCCGACCAGCATGGAGGTCACGCTCTTGGTAATTGAATTGAGCGGCTGGAGGTCGTCGGCTGACGCGCCGCTGTAATAGCGTTCGCCAACCAGCGATCCGTTGCGGACCACGAGCAGGCTGCGAAGGCCGGGTTCGCGCGCTCCGTTGTCCAGCACGTCGGCCAGCACGCTGGCGTCGAATTCATGCTTCTCACGTTTGTCTGTCAGCCAGTCTGAATGCATATCCAATCCACCGTGAACAGTTGAATGAACCCGCAAGCATGACCGGCGCGTGTCTCAGGGTTTGGGCGCGGACGGTCAAGTAGACGCGGAGCCACGGCTATTCTTCGCCCGGCCAGACCACCACGCGCGAAATATGCGGAAAAGTGACAATCGTCGACTCTCGTCGGGGGAGGCGGATTGCGGGCGCCGGCGGTGCGCTAACGAAGTCGAAGGCCGCCCGAGCCGGGCGCCGGCGGCCCCCTGAGCTATCATTATTGCTTTCGCTCAAAAATGGCGTGCTCCCGAGCGCGCGAACGGCTCCTGCATGGCACACCCTGATTACCTGAAGAAAGTCCTGACCGCGCGCGTCTACGACGTCGCCCGCGAAAGCGAACTCGAACCCGCCCGCAATTTGTCCGCGCGACTGCACAACTCGGTCTATCTGAAGCGTGAAGACAACCAGCCGGTGTTCTCGTTCAAGATTCGCGGCGCGTACAACAAGATGGTGCACCTCCCCGCCGATATCCTCGCTCGCGGCGTGATTACGGCATCGGCGGGAAATCATGCTCAAGGGGTCGCCTATTCCGCCACGCGGCTCGGCTGCAAGGCCGTGATCGTCGTGCCGGTGACCACGCCGCAAGTGAAGATCGACGCCATGCGCGCATTCGGCGGCCCGACCGTCGAGATCGTCCAGCACGGCGAGTCGTATAGCGACGCCTACGGCCACGCCGTCAAGTTGCAGGAAGAGCGGGCCCTGACCTTCGTTCATCCGTTCGATGACCCCGACGTGATCGCAGGCCAGGGCACTGTCGCGATGGAAATCCTGCGCCAGCATCAAGGCCCGATCCACGCCATCTTCGTCCCCATCGGCGGCGGCGGACTGGCGGCGGGCGTCGCGGCGTACGTGAAAGCGGTGCGCCCGGAGATCCGCGTGATCGGCGTGCAGTCCATCGATTCATGCGCGATGAAGCAATCCATCGCCGCCGGCGAACGCCTCACGCTGACTGAAGTGGGCCTGTTCGCGGACGGCACGGCGGTAAAACTCGTCGGCGAGGAAACGTTCCGTATCTGCCGCGAACTGCTGGACGAAGTCGTCACGGTAGACACCGACGCACTCTGCGCCGCCATCAAGGACGTCTTCCAGGACACACGCAGCGTGCTGGAACCTTCGGGCGCGCTGGCAGTTGCGGGCGCGAAGCTCTACGCCGAGCGCGAAGCGCTGGAAGCGAAGACGCTTGTCGCCATCACGTCCGGCGCGAACATGAATTTCGACCGCATGCGGTTTGTCGCGGAACGGGCAGAAGTCGGCGAAGCGCGCGAAGCCGTGTTCGCCGTGACGATCCCCGAAGAGCGCGGCAGTTTCCGGCGCTTCTGCGAACTGGTCGGCACGCGCAGCGTGACTGAGTTCAACTACCGGATCGCGGATTCGAACGCCGCGCACATCTTTGTCGGCGTGCAGATCAAGACGCGCAACGAAGCCGTGCAGATGGCGAATGCGTTTATCGAACATGGGTTTGCCACGGTCGATCTCAGCCACGACGAACTCTCGAAGCAACATATCCGCTACATGGTCGGCGGTCATTCGCCGCTCGCGCAGGACGAACGCCTGCTGCGATTCGAATTCCCCGAGCGTCCGGGCGCGCTGATGAAATTCCTTTCATCGATGGCGCCGAACTGGAATATCAGCCTGTTCCATTACCGCAACCAAGGCGCGGACACGAGTTCGATCCTGGTCGGCATCCAGGTTCCTCAATCCGATAACGCCGCGTTCGGGCAATTCCTCGCGACGCTGGGTTATCCGTGGTGGGATGAAGGCGCGAACCCGGTCTACAAGCTGTTCCTGGCCTGACCGCGCATGGCGTTCACGCTCGATGACAAGCTGGTGGTCGCGATTTCGTCGCGAGCGTTGTTCGATTTCGAGGAAGAAAACGAGGTCTACGAATCCGGCGATCTGCGCGAATACGAAGCGCTGCAGCGTTCGCGCTTGAGCGTTCCGGCTAAACCGGGTATCGCGTTTTCATTGATCGAGAAACTGCTGGCGCTGAACGTTGACAGCGAGCGGCGCGTGGAAGTCGTGATCCTGTCGCGCAGCGATCCCATCAGCGGGTTGCGCGCGTTCAGTTCATGCAAGGAACATGGCCTTGCGATTGAACGCGGCGTGTTCACGCGCGGCGAGTCGCCGTTTCGATATCTGGAACCGTTTCGCGCGTCGTTGTTTTTATCGGCGAATTCGATCGATGTACGCGATGCCATCGCCGCCGGCTTCCCCGCCGCGACAGTCGTTCCGCGAGCGCCGCTGACGGCAAGCCGGTATCCTGACGAGATCCGCATTGCCTTCGACGGCGACGCTGTCCTTTTCTCCGACGAAGCCGAGCAAGTGTTTCAGTCGCGGGGATTGCCCGCGTTTGTCGAGCACGAGGTCGGCAAGAAGGATCTGGCTCTGGCAAACGGTCCGTTGAAACCGTTGCTCGAAGCGCTTCACAAGCTGCAGAAACTCAGCCATGAAGCAACGCGGATGCGCATTCGCACGGCGCTCGTCACTGCGCGTTCCGCACCGGCGCACGAACGCGCGATCCGGACGCTGATGGCCTGGAACATCGAAATCGACGAAGCGATGTTCCTCGGTGGATTGAACAAGGGCCCGTTCCTGGCCAAGTTCGAACCCGACTTTTTCTTCGACGACCAAATTGGCCACATCGAATCGGCCCGCGTCGTGACAGCGACCGGACACGTACCGAACGGCATAGCGAACGCATCATGACGCCAGAACAATCTCCCCTCGGTAAGCCGGTCCAGTACCGCGAACAATACGATCCTTCGCTGCTCTTTCCCATCGACCGGGCGTCGGGCCGCGCGGCGATCGGGCTGACGGCGCGACTGCCGTTTTTCGGCACGGACATCTGGAATGGCTATGAGCTTTCGTGGCTGAACCGCAAGGGCAAGCCGCAGATTGCGGTGGCGACGTTCATCGTGCCGGCGGATTCGCCGAATATCGTGGAGTCGAAGTCGTTCAAGCTGTATCTGGGATCGTTCTCGCAGACGGCTTTTGATTCCATCGATGAAGTTCGTGCCGCCATTCGCAAGGACGTCTCCGCTATTTGCGGCGCGAACGTTTCGGTTCAGCTTGTCGCGCCTTATGAGTTTGGCGTGAAGTTGAAGATGGAAGAATTCGAGGGTTTGTCGCTGGATCGGCTGGACCTGGATGCGGATATTTATACGCCCGATCCGTCGTTGTTGAGCGCATCACATGGTGAATCACCGGTCGATGAAACCTTGTTCTCGAACCTGCTGAAATCGAATTGTCCGGTCACCGGCCAGCCGGATTGGGGCAGCGTGCAGATTCGATACGTCGGCGCGCCGATCGATCACGCCGGTTTGCTCCGGTACATCATTTCGTACCGCGAACACACGGGGTTTCACGAGCAGTGCGTCGAGAAAATCTTCGTGGATGTGATGCGCGAATGCAAGCCGGAACGCCTTGCTGTCTATGCGCGCTACACACGGCGCGGCGGCCTCGATATCAATCCGTTCCGGACCAACTTCAATCTGCCGATGCCGGATAACGCGCGGCTTGCGCGGCAGTAGAACCATTCGAAAGCATCACAGGCAGGGCTATTGATAGGAAAAAGTGAATGTTGCGAGCGCCCGGACCGTTCCTGCTTTTAGCGTTCCGGCGACGCGCACGTAACGTGCATTGAACGGGATATGAGCGGTTCCAGAAAATGTTCCAAAACTTATCGTGTTAGTAAGTGGAACATTACTCGTGGTGTAGAAAAGAGACGAGGGGCTATACCGCACCAATGACGAACCGCTAAGAATCTGCACCGCAACCCCGGTTGCGGTTGAATCTGGAGCAAGACTGAGTTCGGTAGATTGATTCGACGGGGTTACCACGTCAGCGATACTGATTTGCGGCTTGGCGTCCTCTTCGCATTGCAGGTTTATTGCAAACAATTGCGTTCCGGCTGTGGCGCCAACAGACGAAAGCGCTGATGTAGGAACCGTAGGCAATGTCACCGCAATGTCTGTCTGCGTAACGGTGCATGCCGCTACCGTCACTGGATTCATCGTATATCCATATTTGATATTGCTGTTCGTGTCGGTCTTGTTTGCAAATTCCTGATCATTGACACTTGCGACCATCGAAAAACTAAACGATCCGGGAGTCATCAATTTCGCAGTTCTCACCAATTCGAATGATCCTTGAAGCAGATTACTGCCATTGCTCGCCGGCCCCACGTCGAACGCATTCAATGAAGTCCCATGGATGACTAGCGCGAGGATCGATCCATCGGCTCCTCTCATGCGAAACCCTACGCCTGCGCCCATCCCACTGAACGTATAGACGTCGGAAAAGCCTGGAACTAACGCGATCGTGGCCGACACGCTGCTGATGTGCCAACGCGAGCCGCCTGGAAAGGTATATGAGCAGGTAACGGGAATTGCGAAGCTTGCTTTTGCACCAGGAATCGACTGGCCTACCGGAAGACTGCTGGGCACGGATACCGACGGTAGATTCACGGTTAGCGGAAGCGGCGCAGTGCAATCGGTGTAGCGGGCGAAGGCATTGAACGTAAATAATGGAAGCGATAAAGCTAGCGCTCTAAGAATCAGGCGGCTCAGGCGATTTATACGCATACGTTGAGCGTCTCCAGGCAATGGTCACGTTGCGAACCAAGATCGAAGCCACATTAGTCCCAAAGTATCCCCTGCCAAGCTGATGACCGCGTCCAATAAGAAGACGCGGCAACAAAAAACTTCATTGCCGCGTTTTGTATTGATTTTCTTCGGTTTTTTAGTTAGCGCCCGCCTCCGCTTCCTGAGCCAGTGTTATTGGCGGCGATTCGCTGAAACGCTCACGTTCTTGAAATAACGCATCAGGAACGGCTAGTTAATCAAACCGCTTTCTTATAAGCCACGCAATCCACTTCGACCTTGCAGTCGATCACCATCGACGAAACCACACAAGCGCGCGCCGGCGGATGCTCACCAAAGTACTCCTTGAACACCTTGTTGAACGATGCGAAATCCCGCGGGTCATCGAGCCACACGCCGCATCGAACGACATGCTCCGCGCCATATCCGGCTTCTTTCAAGATCGCGAATACGTTCTGAATCGCCTTGTGCGATTGGGCAACGATGCCGCCTTCGATCACTTCGCCGTTTTCCATTGGCGTCTGGCCTGATACGAACAGCCATCCGTCCGCTTCAACTGCACGCGAAAACGGCATCACCGCACCGCCTTGTCCTTTACCGCCTTCCACACCATATCGTTTCATGGTCAATATCCTTTAAGTTAAAAATGCCCGAGCGCGTCGAGTTTCGAACCATCGCCACGCGCCACAAACTGTCCCGCCCGTTGTCCTGTCACCCCGCCGTCCAGATACGACAGCACGCCATTCACCCAGACTGCATCGATGCCATCCGCCGTCTGCCTTGGCTCGGCGAACGTCGCGGTATCGCGGACTTGATCGGCATCGAAAAGAACGAGGTCCGCGTGATAGCCCACTTTCACGAGACCGCGCCCGGCCAGCCCGAACCGGCGTGCCGATAACCCCGTCATCTTGCGCACCGCCTCCTCCAGAGGCAGGAGCGACGTATCGCGCGCGTAGTGCCCGAGCACGCGCGGAAACGCGCCCCACAAACGCGGATGCGGCAGCGGGTCATTCGGCAAGCCATCGGAGCCGACCATGGTCGCCGGGTGCGACAAGATCCGCCGCACGTCGTCCTCCGACATGTTGTGATACACGGCGCCCGCCGGCTGCAGGCGCTTGCCCGCCTCCTGTTGTGTGACTTGCCATTCGGCCGCGACCTCGGAAATCAGCTTGCCGGCCATCTCGGGATGCGGCGTGGACCACGTGATCGTGATGTCGATATCGCCGGTCACCTGTTTCACATCGAGCGTCGATGAACTGCGGTTGTACGGATAGCAATCGCATCCCACCGGTTGACCTTCGCGGGTCGTGTCGAGCGACTTCAACACCTCCGTGCTGCGGCCCCAGTTCGACGGCCCCGCACACTTCAAATGTGAGATCACGACCGGAACGCGTGCATGCTTGCCAACTTGATACGCCTCTTCCATCGCGTCGAGGATCGCATCGAATTCGGTGCGCATGTGCGTGGTGTACAGCGCGCCGGCATGCGCCAGCGGCTCAGCCAGCGCCATTACTTCTTCCGGCGGCGCATTGAATGCCGAGCCATAGGCAAGACCGCTGCTCAGTCCAAGCGCGCCGTGCGCCAACGCTTCTTCGAGCTGGGCGCGCATACCATCGATTTCCGCCGGCGAAGCTCCGCGATCCAGCCGGTCCATATGGTTATTGCGCAGCGCCGTGTGCCCGATCAACGCGCCCACGTTCACCGCCGGACGCGCAACGTTCACGGCATCGATATACGCCGCGAATGTCGGGTACTGAAAATCGGCTTGCGCGCCCAGCAAGTTCATCGGATCGGGCGGAGCGCCTTTGAGCGTCACCGGCGACGCGCTGATCCCGCAATTGCCGACGATCACCGTCGTCACGCCTTGCGAGATCTTCGGCAGCATCTGCGGCGAGCGGATGACGTGGGTATCGTCGTGCGTATGAACGTCGATGAAACCCGGCGCCAGCACCCGCCCTTCTGCCTCCACCACGTTGTCGGCCGTCCATTGATCGAGCGCGCCGATCGCCACGATCTGCCCGTCCCTTACCGCCACGTCACGCTGAACCGCGGGCGCGCCGGTTCCATCGATAACCCGTGCGCCCTTGATCAGCGTATGGGCGTGTGTTTGTGAATCCGATGCCATTTCAGTCTCCTAAGGGCTCGCGGAAGTACTCGCCGGAAGGCTCGCCGAAAGGCTCACCAGAAGGCTCGCCGGACGGCTGCCGTTCATCACCACCGCCGCGATACGCGTCGAGCGCGTGTTTCATGCGCCGCAAAAGCTCGCGGCTGGTTTCGCCCTGCTTCACGGCAAGTTCGGTAACGAGCAGGTCGAGCGCCATCAACATGGCGTATCGGGATGTCGACGGCTTGTAGATGAAGTCCGTTTCGTTCGCGATGACCGGGATCAGCCAGTCGGCAAGTTCCGCGAGCGGCGAAACCGGCGCGGTCAGTGCAATCACCCGAGCGCCGTATTCCCGCGCGACGCGGCAACTCTCGACCATCTCGGGCGTGCGTCCCGTCACCGATAACGCCACGACCACGTGTTCTTTGGAGAGCGTCGCGGCGACCATCCGCTGCAGCAAACCATCCTGATAGGACGCCACCGGGCGGCCGAGGCGCACGAGGCGAAAGCGCATTTCATCGGCAAGCGCGGTCGACCCGCCGCCCATGCCGAAGACGTAGATCATCTGGGCGCCGACAAGGGCATCGGCGGCGGCGGCAATCGGCGCCGCCTGCAATGCGCCGCGATTGTGGGCGAGCGTAGTCTGGATATCGTCGAAAATGCGGGAAGCGAGGGAATCGGGAAGCGCGTCGTCACTGCTGCGATCACCACCGCCGCGCAAGAACCGCTGCCCAACGGCCGCCGCTTGCGCCAGCCGCAGCTTCAATTCGCGCACATCCTCGCAGCCGACTGCTTTCGCAAACCGCGTCACGGTCGCAATGCTGACCGCCGCTTTTTTTGCCAGCGCGCCGATGCTCGCGCGCGATGCACCGGTCAGATCGTCGAGAATGAGCGCTGCGACCTTGCGCTCCGCCGTGCGCAATTCGGGCGCGCGCTCGGCGATCCGGGCGACGATATCGAATGCTGGCGGTTCGGACGACACGTTCATGGCAACCTTTTGCGCGCGTTTGTGGAGCGTGGTACTAAATAACAATTTATCAGGCATCGTACTTTCTGTACCATACGCGAGTCAATCTGGAATATGCAGGCGGCGTCTCAAAATAAGAGCCAGAAGACATACAAACGAACGATGGAGCAGCAGCACATGAAAGTTACAAACTATCAGACGGCGACAATCGATCCTTTCGGCAAGGGTCTCGGCATGGTCCCGGGCGTGAGCGTCCACCTGGCGGATGCCGCGCGTCTCGACTGGAATCTGCTCGATGAAGACGTGAGCCTGCCCGCCGCCGTGCTATACGCGGACCGCATGGAGCACAACCTGAAGTGGATGCAGGCGTTCGTGGCGCAATACGGCGTGAAGCTCGCGCCGCACGGCAAGACGACCATGGCGCCCCAATTGTTCCGCCGCCAGCTCGACGCGGGCGCGTGGGGCATCACCCTTGCGACGGCGCATCAGGTCCGCGCGGCGTATCGCGGCGGTGTGCATCGCGTGTTGATGGCGAATCAGCTCGTCGGCAAACGCAACATGGGCATGATCGCGGAGCTGCTCACCGACCCGGGTTTCGAGTTCCATTGCCTCGTGGATTCGGCGGATAACGTCGATCAGCTCGGCGCGTTTTTCAGCGATGTGAACAAGCAGATCAACGTGCTGCTGGAGCTGGGCGTGGAAGGCGGCCGCACCGGCATTCGTGACAATGCTCAACGCGACGCCGTGCTCGCCGCCATCGCGCGCTGGCCGGATACGGTGAAGCTGACGGGCGTCGAGTTGTATGAAGGCGTGCTGCAGGATGAGTCGAAGGTGCGCGCGTTTTTACAGCACGCGGTGGACGTGACGCGCGAGCTGGTCGCGCAGGGCAAGATCGAACGCAAGCCGGCGATTCTGTCGGGCGCGGGATCGGCCTGGTATGACGTCGTCGCCGATGAATTCGCGAAGGCGAATAGCGACGCCATCGAAGTGATCCTGCGTCCGGGCTGTTACCTGACGCACGACGTCGGCGTCTACAAGAAAGCGCAAAACGAGATTTTTGCGCGCAATCCGATTGCGAAGAAGATGGGCGAAGGGCTGAAACCGGCGTTGCAATTGTGGGCTTACGTGCAGTCGATTCCGGAACCGGATCGCGTGATCATCGGCTTGGGGAAACGCGACGCAGCGTTCGATGCCGGCATGCCCGAACCCGCACGCCACTTCCGCCCCGGCACGCAAATGCCGCGCGACGTGGCGCCGGGAGAAGGCTGGGAAATCTTCGGCATGATGGACCAGCACGCGTACTTGCGAATCAAGCCGGGTGATGACATCAAGGTCGGCGACATGATTGCGTTCGACATCTCGCACCCGTGCCTCACCTTCGACAAATGGCGTCAAATTCTCATTGTCGATGCGAAATATCGCGTGAAGGAAGTGGTCGAGACGGCGTTTTAAGCGTTGTCGCTGAGCGTGGCGTCGCTTTCCGAGGACGTCGACGCGACCTCGATGATGCGCTGCTCCAGCACACGCAGCGCGCCCGACAACGCCGTGATGGCTTCGTCGGGCAGCGTGGAAAGCGTTTCGCTCAGGAACGTGTTGCGGCGTGGCAGGCCGGCGTTGACGACCGCGCGGCCTTCATCTGTGAGGATCACGTTGGAGATGCGGTTGTCGCGCTGATCCACGCTGCGGGCAATCCAGCCCAGCGCCTCGAGCGTTTTCAGTTGCCGCGTGAGCGCGCCCGGATCGACGCGCAGCCGCTCGACCAGCTTCTTCTGCGACAACTCGCCCGCATGATCGTGCAATGCGATCAGGATGCGCCAACGCGGCATAGGCTGGCCGACTTGCGACTCGAACGACTGCATGAACACACGATAAGTGCGTCCGAACTGCTGAATGACCGCGATGCGTTCCGTTTCGTCCATGCTGATTGATTCCCTGCTTCGCGTATATGCCGCGCGTCCAACATTGAATTCATTCGGCCATGATGGCCGGCTCCACCTTCGTGCCCTTCAGGCGGACCGGCGGCACTCGCCGCGATTGCCACACGGCGACCACCGCAACGACGGCCGCCACTGCAATACCGATGTGGATTGCCGCCACCAGCGATTCGCGCGCCGATTCCAGCAGCGCAACGCCGTTATGACCTGCCGCAACCAGTTGCGACAAGAGCGTGGTCTGCGCTTCGTGGTTGATGAGGATTTGCGGATCGCTGAGATCGCCGAACCAGTGGCCGGCGTTGTCCTTATCGAGTGAAAGCCGCACGCCGCTTGCGTAGAGATGCGTAATCAGCGTGCCGGTCAGCGCCGTGCCGACCATGCCGCCAATCATGCGCAGCGATTGCAGCAACGCCGTAGCAATCCCCAGATGCTCACGTCCCGCCGTCAATTGCGCGAACACCGTCAGGTTAGGCATGACGAAACCGAGACCCATGCCGCCGAGCACCATGATCCCCATCAAGAGCGGCCGCGGCATGGAGCGCGTCGCGATCACCACGCCAAGACACGAGAGTGCGAGCAACGCGAAACCGACATACAGCATGGCGTTCGGGTTCTTCACCCGCGTGACGATCCGCCCGTTCAAAATGCTACCGATAGTAATAAACACCACTAGCGGCGTGATGATCAGCCCGGCGTCCTTTGGCGACATGCCGAACCCGCCCTGGAACAACAGCGGCGCGTAGAACAGCAGCGAGAACATCGTGAAACCGCCGAGTATCGCCAACGTGAAAAGTGCGGACAGGCTCTTGTTGCGGAACATATCGACTGGAAGAATGGCGTAATCGCAGCGACGCTCCCACTTCCAGAGCGCATAACCGCACGCTACGCTCACCACCAGCAGCACCAGCGTTCCCGCTGAAACGCCGTGCTTCGGCAACATCTCGACGAACAACTGCAACGAACCGAGCGCAATCGCGATCAGGCCCGCGCCTTGCCAGTCAAGTCGCATCTTGCCTTCATGCTTGATGTGGCGAAGGTGCGGCAGGAAGCGCCAGACGAAGAACACCGATATCAATCCGACGGGCAAATTGACATAGAAAACTGAGCGCCAGCCGTAATATTGGGTCAGGATGCCGCCGAGCGACGGGCCGACCGCATTGGCGATACCGAACGCCGAGCTCATCATGACCTGCCACCGCAGGCGCACGACGGAATCGGGGAACAAATCGGCAATGCACGCGAAAGCGGTTCCGACCAGCATGCCGCCGCCAATGCCCTGAAGGCCGCGCGCGAGCACGAGGAACAGCATGTCGTTGGCCATGCCGCAAAGCGCAGACGCTGCGGTGAACACGACAATCGATGCAATCACGAACGGCTTGCGCCCGTAATAATCGCCGAGCCGCCCGAAAACAGGCACGGTAATGACCGATGTGAGCAAGTACGAGGTCGCAACCCAAGCGTACAGGTCGAAACCTTTAAGCTCGGCAACGATGGTCGGCAACGCCGTGCCGACGACGGTTTGATCGAGCGCGACCAGCATGGTCACGAAGCAGATTCCCAGCATCGCCATCAGCGATTCGCGGAAAGGGAGTACTTGTCCCGCGGAGTGATGCGCGGCAGTATGAACGGCCATTTTTTTGATACCGCAATGATTGACTTGTCAACAGACCGGGAATCATAGCACGCGATAATGCTCTAAATCAAAGCCTGAATCCTTCCTGGACCCTTTCGAAAAACATCATGGAACCGACGCCAATCTCCGTCTCGCCCCTTTCCCCGGAAGACCTGGCGACCTTGCGCCGCGCCAAGGAAGCGCTGGAAAGCCCGTCCCTGACGATGAAACTAGCAAGCGTGGTGGGCTCGCCCATCGAGAAGCTGATGGCGCGCATGCCGAACATCGCGCAGGAAAAAATCGATGACGCCACGCAGGCCGCGCTCAAGAAATGCCTGCAACTGGCGTTGCGCACGTTGACCAAAAGTTCAGTGGATGGCGTGCTGCTGCCGCCTGAAAAACCGCACAACCTGATGCACAAGCTCGCGGTGGCGACGACCGGCGCGGCGGGCGGCGCGTTCGGAATGTTCGCGCTACCAGTGGAATTGCCGGTCACGACCACGCTGATGTTCCGCTCGATCTGCGACATTGCACGCAGTGAAGGCGAAGACATTCATCTCATCGATACCCAGTTGCAATGCCTGATGGTCCTCGGCATGGGCGGTCCGAGTTCGAGCGACGACAATGCTGATATTGGTTATTTCATCGTGCGCGGGACGCTGGCGCAGTCGGTATCCAAGGCGACGAGCGAGATTGCCGCGAAGGGATTGAGCGGACATGGCTCGACGGCGTTGCTCAAGTTCTTGCAGACGGTGGCGTCGCGCTTTTCGGTGCAGGTCAGCGAACAGGTCGCCGCGAAGTCGATTCCCGCGATCGGCGCCGTGCTCGGGGCAATGGTGAATACGGTGTTTATCGATCACTTCCAGCAGATGGCGCACGGGCATTTCACCGTGCGCCGGCTGGAGCGCCAATATGGGCAGCTCGCGGTGGAGCGCGCGTTTCAGACCATCGATATTTCCAGCGGCCGGTGAAGCGCTACGCGGCGTACGAACTGCGCCGCGTGTTCCAACGCCCGGTTCGCTTCCGGCACGAACGGCGCCAGCATCTGTAAAGCGTGCGGCATGTTCGGCAAGACTTGAAACTCTACGTTCACGCCCGCTGCTTGCGCTTTCTCGACGAAGCGCGTGGAATCGTCGAAGAGCACTTCCGTGTCGCCCGCCTGGATGAAGACCGGCGGCAAGCCATCGAAGCGCCCATATAACGGCGATACATACGGGTTTTGGACATCCGCGCTTCCTGTATAAAGCTTGCCCGCCGGCGCGATTGCGCGGCCGTAGAACATGGGGTCGCGGCCATTGTTGGTTGTGATCGATGCACCCGTCGCCGCCAGGTCCGTCCACGGCGAAAACAGCACTGCGCCTGCGGGCATCGGGTCGCCGGCATCGCGAAATGCGAGCAGCGCGGCGAGCGCGAGGCCGCCTCCCGCCGAATCGCCGGCAATCACAAGCGACTGTGGCGCCACACCATCGGCGATGAGCTTTCTGTACGCAGCCAGAGCGTCATCGTGCGCTGCCGGAAACGGATGCTCGGGCGCGAGCCGGTAATCGAGCGAAAAGATGCGCGCGCCGGAACGCCGGGCAAACGCGAACACGAGGTTGCGATGCGTCACCGGCGAGCAAAAGTAATAACCGCCGCCATGCAAATAAAGAATCGTGATGTCCGAAGGCACCGCGGGCGAAAGCCATTCGCCACGAAGGGGCGCGTCGCTCTCGGCATATCTTTCTTCAAGATGCCAACCGCGTGGGACCTTGGGCGACCACGCGCGCTTCGATGTCATTGCGCGTGCCTTGGCTACATCGATCCCGGGCGTGGCGGTTGCAGGGCGCATCCTGTGGCGCAGGACCCAACACATCAACGTACTCTGCCAACTCATGAACCGTCCTCTCTTATCCAAGCGGTGCTAGTTTGCGGGCATCACTTGCCCGCGAATCTCGCCCGTCGGGTTCGTTTCAGTATGTATGTTGAAGTAGTACTTGCCGGCCATCAGTTCGGTAGCCTGTTCTTCGGAGAGCGTCGCCTCGCCGTTGATAGGACTCGGCAACGCGTTTTTATCGATAGGAACCTGCACCTTCGCGTTTTGCCCGACAGGCGCCGGACCGTGGAAATGCGCCATGGTCGCCGGGCCGGACAAATCGGCATACGTCACGTTCCACTGCAGCGTTTTGGTGGTTGTATCGAAGGTGGCTTTCAGCACGCCATGCCCCTTGCTTACGCGCGGCGGCACTTCGCTCGAAGGTTGCAAATTGGCTTGCAACACGACGCTATCGGCAAAAGCTGGAACGGACGTCAACGACATCAGCAACAGGGTCAGGTTTGCAAGACGTCTGCTGTGCAATGAACCGGATCTCGTGAACATATTTTTGCTCTCTAATGGATAACCAACGAGTCGATGAGTGGTCTGTCTCATCGTGCGGTCATAGTAGAGCATTTTTGAGACACGCTTCCTTGGATGCATTCACAGGAAAAACGGTGGGCCCAAATGCGAAAAGGCGCCTTTCGGCGCCTTTTCGTTACAACGTGAAACTTACAGCGTTACGCCATTAGAAGCGGTGACGAAGACCCGTCGACACCACCACCTGGTTGCCGTGTACTGCGCGAGCGTTCGAACCGTACACTTGAGCTGCCGTGTCGCCGTCCGTCAACTGTACAACGCCTTCAGCATAGATGTCCGTACGCTTGGACAAAGCGTAGTCCGTCTGGAGGCCAACTTGATGGTAACGAGCGTGGTCGTTGTTGGCGTTGCCCGGAACCATGCCCTTGCGGTCTGTGTACGTATATGCCGCGCCGAGTGCCAGAGCCGGGGTCAGCGAGTAGCGTGCGTTCACTTCGTAGTTGTTGTAGCGGAGCGTCGAATCACCACCAACGAACTGGAAGCGGCTTTGCGTCCATACTGCGCCGACCGTTGCGGGGCCGAACGAGTAGTTCGCACCAACGCCGAACGTACGTTGCGTCTGCGCCGAAACGTTTGCCATCAGCGGATCACCGTTTGTCTCGGTGATAGCACCGCCGAGGTTTGCGCTGTTGCCATTCTGGACCTGCAGGTAAGCTGCAGCCATCTTGAACGGGCCGTATGCATACTGTGCGCCGGCGCTGTAAGCGCGGTTATCAGCAAAACCACCTGCTTCGTTCGAGAAGCCATACAGGCCACCGAATGTCAGGCCGCCGTAGTTGGCGCTCTGGTACTTGACCGAGTTGTTCACGCGGAACGAGTTGTCCGTGTTGTCGTTGTCGAACGGATGGGAGAAATACGTACCGCCCCAGCTGCCGTTAGCCGTCAACGGCGCGACATAGTCGACCACCGAGTCATACTGTCGACCCAACGTCACCGTACCGAACTGAGCCGTCGAAATACCGACATATGCCTGACGGCCGAACTCACGACCGCCTTGTTGCGAAGCGCCGGTGCCGATGTTGAAACCGTTCTCCAACGTGAAGATGGCCTTCATGCCGCCACCCAGGTCTTCAGCACCGCGCAGGCCCCAACGGCTGCCGTTGATGTTGCCGCTCGACAGGCGGAACGCTGCAGCGCTGCCTTTGTCTGCGTTCGCCGACTTTTCGTTGTTCACATAGGTAAAGCCGGCATCAATAAGGCCATACAGCGTAACGCTGCTTTGCGCGTTGGCGGCGGTCGCAAAAGAAGCGGCTACGGCCGCGACGATCAGAGTCTTTTTCATGGTTGATCCTTTTAATGAGTCTGTCGACTCGACTGGTTGCATAACGCGCCGCCTTCCTGTCTGACTTCAAGGCGACTCGTTTCCGGTCTTTTCCCGGACACCGCGATTCGGCTGAACAAAGTTTAGGGCGCGGGCTTTTAGGCAAACCATCAAGGCACACACAAAAGGCTTTTTGAATAAGTCGAAAAGTAGCGATTTCAATCGTGCAAACGCTTGTCGCATCAGGCAATTTCACTATCTCAAATTAATGTCCGGATACCTAATTAGTTGCATGCGTTGCACAGTTGCGACAGTAGCAACCGCACGACACTCACGCCCTTTCCGCTGCTTTCGTCCCATTCCTATTTTCGGGATAACTTCGCGGGATTAGCATCGCGCACGCGAGTGAGTGGAATAAAGAAGGAACTCAACGCACGACTTTTCAGCCTCGATATGACATGAACGGGGTGACTCTGTGAGCATCGGTAGTCAATGAATCATTTGCAAGCCATGCGCGTTTTCGTGAAGGTCGCTGAAACCGGGTCGTTCGGCCGGGCTGCCGCCGTGCTCGATTTGTCGAACGCGGTCATCACACGGTACGTCGCGTTACTCGAGGCGCATCTCAACACGCGTCTTCTGAACCGCACCACGCGCAGTGTGTCGCTTACCGAAGCGGGCGCCTCATATGCCGAGGGCTGCCGCGCGGTCATCGAACAGGTGGAGGCGATTGAATCAACGGTGTCGCAAACTTCGTTCGATCCTTCGGGCGTGCTGAAGCTCGTGGCATCGGCATCGTTTTCGCTGTTCGGACTCACGCCGCTGCTTTGTGATTATCGCGAGGCATTTCCGAACGTGAAGTTGCGGCTCACGCTGTTGCATCGGCCGGTCGATCTGGTGGACGAGGGCTTCGACGTCGGCATAGTCGTGCCGCGCATGGTCAATAGCGGCACGCTGATCAACCGGCCGCTGTTCAAGGTGACGCCCGTGATCGTGGCGGCGCCTGCCTATCTCTCGAAACATGGCGTGCCATTGCGTCCCGGCGATCTGCCGGCGCACGCTTTCTTGTCGCCATCGGCGGATATACATGGCGCGACCTGGTCGTTCACGAACGAGAACGGAGAGGACGAGGATATCGTCATCGACCCGGATTACACGGTCAACAATTCGCAAATGCTGCGGCAAGCCGCACTGTCCGGCATGGGCATCACGGCACTTCCCGAAAGCCATATTGCCGACGATCTCAAGGACGGCACGCTGCTGCGCCTCCTGACCGATTACACAGTAAACAACGCCGACAAGGAAGTGTCGCTGGTCTATCCGGGGCGCCGTCATGTATCGGCGAAAACACGTTCGTTCGTGGACTTTACGATCGCGCATTTCAGGAAAGACACGGCAGTGAGCGCGTTGTTCTGACCGCGCGGAATCATTTGAAACGGGCCGGTTCAACAACTGAAGGTTGAACCGGCCCGCTTGTTTGCTCTTCGCACATGATGACGAGCAACACGTTTCACGCCATTGCCGCGCACTGCCCTTCTATGATTTCGAGCAGCACCTCGCAGCGTGCGATCAGCACCGCGCCATCTTCGTTCCGGCGCGTGGCCGGTTTGTCGAGAAGATCGCGACGGAAGGTATCGAGCGCCACCTGTAATGGCCGGTACTGCAGCACGCTCGCCGCCCCGATCACCCGGTGATGCCATTCCCGCAATTGTGCGACCGAACCGCCGTTGTCGAGCAATGACCTGAGCGTTTCCAGATCATCGCGAAATGACGATGCAAACGCATCGAGCAACGCCTTCACGGTCGTCTCGCTGCCCCACAGTTGCGTCATATAGCCGAGATTGAGTTCATCGCTTTCAGTGGTCGCCGTGTCCGGGCCCGCAGCGGATTGCGGCTCCGCAGTTCCATCGGGCTGCGGCGCAGCCGACGAGTTTTCCATCACGCGCCATCGGTTCAAGTGATCGCGCAATGTGGCGAGACGGGTCGGCTTGACAAAGCAATCGTCCATGCCTGCATCGCGGCACATGGAAAGTTCCTCCGGCGCGGTGCTCGCGGTGATGCCAAGGATAGGCAGTCTCTTCGACAAGCCCAGTTCGCTCGCCCGCACACGCCGGGCCAGCTCGTAGCCGGTCATGTTGGGCATATGGCAGTCGGTGATGAGGTAGCCGTAATGCCCATGCTTCAGTGCAGCAAGCGCTTCCACGCCATCGGGCACGATGTCGCAGGCAAATCCAAGCAGCGACAACTGATGCCGGATCAACTCCTGGTTCACCGGATGATCCTCTGCCACGAGCACAAGCCGTCCCGCGCGAATCGCGCGGTCGCGATCGGGCGCTTCCATGTTTGTATCAGTACTGCGTGTGGCGCGCGACGCAATCTGCGGCAATCCTGTCAGCGCGGCGACGCACGCGGCGCCGAGACCCCGCCATGAGATCGGATTCACGCTCACGCGAATGTCGTTTTCGAGAATGCGATATCCCGTCGGCTTGGGTTTTTCCGTGACGTGAATGACCTGCGTTTTCAACGGCAGCGCTTCCCCGTGGGTGTCGCTGAGGAATACCAGGTCAATACCATTGAATGTTTGCGGATCACGCAACGCGGCGTCATCGCGAGAATGAATCTTGAGGTCGAGCCCGAGCGCCTGCCCATAATCGACGAGCGCACGGGCCACGCGCGGGTCATCGATTGCGATGATGCCGCGCTTGCCGCGCATTCCGCCGATCTGATAGCTGGTCGTTTCCACCGGCATGCTCAGACGCACGGTCATCTTCGTGCCGACACCCAACTCGCTTTGCAGCTCGAGCGTTCCGCCCATCAGTTCGACGAGTTTGTGGCAGATCGTGAGGCCAAGCCCCGTGCCGCCGAAGCGTCGAGTGGTGGACGTTTCAGCTTGCACGAAGGGTTCGAAAAGGCTTGCCTGGGCGTCGGCTGCAATGCCAATGCCGGTGTCCTCCACGCTCAATTCGACCGTCTGCACACCACGTGCGCTTGCAACCATATTCACCGATAAGGCGACGTCGCCTTTCATCGTGAACTTGATGGCGTTGCTCAGCAAGTTGAACAACACCTGGCGCAAGCGCACGCTGTCGCCGCGCAGACTTGCGGCAACATCCGGCGACACGGCAGCACGCACGCGCAGACCCTTTTCGTGCGCGCGTCCGGCGAGCAGGCCGACGGCGTTATCGACAAGTTCGCGCAAATCGATCGGCATCGATTCGATGGTCAGCCGCCCCGCCTCGATCTTCGAATAGTCGAGCAGGTCATCGAGGATCTGCAGCAGCGCGCTCGCCGAATCCTGGATCATGCCGAGCATCTGCGACTGGTCCGGATTGAGCGGCGTGGTCTCGAAGACTTCCACGAGCCCGAGCACACCGTTCATCGGTGTACGGATTTCGTGACTCATCATCGCGAGGAAATCGTCCTTTGCACGCGAAGCCGCTTCGGCCGCATCGCGCGCTGCGGCGAGTTCGTCTGCGCGCGCGCGCTCGATGCTCGCGTCGATCCAATAACCGTTCCAGACCACGGCGCCGTCCGTCTCTCGATTCGCGACGAGATCGGCGCGGATCCACCGGCGGCCTTCGTCTGCGATCGAGCGAAACTCCATGTGGATCGGCTCGAGCGTCTGCGCTGAACGCTCGATTGTTTCGCGCACGCTGCGTTTGTCCTCGGCGTGAATCACCGACAATCCCGCCACCTGGTCGTTGCTCAACGTCGCGAGATCCAGGCCGAACAGATGCCGCGTGTCGCCGCCCACATACGGGAACCCGTAGGTGCCGTCTGTCGCGCGACGCAACTGGAACACGACGGCCGGCAGCGAGCGGGTGACATCGTGCAGACGGCGCTCGTTCTCGCGCGCGCGCATTTCGGCGTCGCGGATATCCGTGATGTCGATCATGGTGCCGACCGCGCCTGCCATCGCGCCGTCCGCCGCCTTGAATGCGCCGGTCCAGAAAAGCGCGTGACGCAGTTCGCCTAGACGATTGTGAAACGCGAATTCGACCTGCTCGCGCTGCCCGTTCGTGATGCTCTGACCAACGAGATCGTGCAGGCGCTTGCTGTTTTCGGGGCCCCAGGACTGTGCTTCGAGCGCGGTGTGGCCGATCACGTCCTCGCGCCGGATTCCGAGCATTTTTTCGAACGCGCGATTCACCGCGATATAGCGATTCTCCAGGTCCTTCGCGACCAGCGGAAAGGGCACGACTTCCATCATGGTCTGCTGGAAACTGAGTTGGGTAGCGAGACGCTGCTCCGTCTCGACGCGCCTGGCCATCTCGCGTTGAAGCAGAACGAATGCACGCAACGTCACGCCGAGGATCACGCCGATGGCAATCAGCACAGGCAGCAAGCGCATTGCGCTGACGCTCCATCCGCTCGGTAGCGGATCGGACGCCACCAGACTCGCCTGGAGAATCCTTTCCTTGTCGGCGGCGGGCATGGCGCGCAACGCGCGGTCTATCAGCGGCACGAGCCGGCGGTATTCAGGACGCACTGCGAAACCGATGTTTTCAAAATCGCGCGCCGGCCCGATGCCCTGCAGTTGGTCTTCGCGACGCGTCGCGATCACGTCGACCTGTCCGTTCCCGAACGCGTTCGATACCGCAGCCCAGTCCGGATACATGCGCGCATCGAAATCGATATCGAGCGCCCTGGATAAATAAGCCGTGTAAGCGAGCACATTTCCGCCGGTGTGGCCGTCGGACTCGGCGGAGGTGAATGGCGCCCAACTCGTGTCGATGCCCAGCGCGAGCGGCGGCAGCGAGCGCAGGTAGGCGCGTTCGTCGGCGCTGAGGTCGAGCGCCGGGGCCTCTTCGCCGGTTTGCGATCCACGTCTCGCCGATTCATTCAAACCATCCGCGCTGACGCCGACCGGCTCACCATTGGCTTGCATCACCGTTTCCGCGGTCCCGTTTGCGAGAGCACCGATGGTGAGTGTCGAATAATGATCCAGCGATTGTTCGGCACGCACTGGATCAGCAGACACGCCCGACCCCATCAGGACGAGCATGAACAGCGTCATCACGCGAGCCAGGCGGGGTATTGGGGAAGTTGACATGGCGTGCAGGAAGGGTCGATGCGCGCTGGTCATAGCGGCTGTTTGTCCAGCACGCCGCCGACACGGCTGGCGTTTTGCACCAAACTGTTATCGGCTGAAGCGTTGCGCTGGAGCGTGGGATAGAAGAAGCCTGCGAGCACGCCCCCTGCAAGCGGCGCTGCCCAGAAGAGCCACAACTGGTCGAGTGCCCAACCTCCCATGACAAGCGCGGGACCGGTCGATCGCGCCGGATTGAGGGACGCATTCGTGACGGGAATGGCCAGCAGCGAACACAAGGTCAAAGACAACCCGATCAGCGCCGCACCACTGGCTCGCATGCGTTTGCCCGACGTCACGGCAAGATTGACGAGCACGAAGACGAAGGTCATCAGCACTTCCACGATCAACGCCGCGTGCAGTTGGTAACGAGCGGGGGAATGAACGCCGTAGCCGTTCACACCAAGTGCAACGGGACCCGGCGACACGCCAGGCCGCGCGCTGGCCACAACATAAAGAAGCCACGCCCCGGCGATCGCGCCGCAAACCTGCGCCGCGATGGTTGGTATGAGGTCGCGTACGGGAAATCGATTGGCGACGGCAAATCCAACCGTTACCGCTGGATTGAAGTGCGCGCCGGAGATGGGACGCAACACATATACGAGCGTGGTAGCAGCAAGGCCGAAGGCCACCGCCTGACAAATGAGGCCGAGGTCCGTGCGAAAATAACCGCTGGCGAGCGCCGTGGAGCCGCAACCGAAAAAGACGAGCGAAAACGTTCCGACGCACTCGCCTAATATCTTCTTGAACATATCGTCTTCCGTCCCACGTTGAGCTCCGTCGCCCGATGCGTAACCGCACGGCAATCGTCGCGGGACGGCAAACATCGGGGAGTAAAGAGATCGAGTCTGGGCGTAAAGATCCGTCCGATTAATCAGAGCATTCCTAAACACGTCTGACTGAATGAGGATTGGTTTTTACGTTTTTCTCGGTGCTGCGGGCGCGACGAGAGCGGCTCAGGAAAGCCCGATCTGCCTGAGATAGTTCAGGAGTTGCGTTTCCGTTTCGAGACCGAGCTTTCGCATGGCGTTGCGCCTTTGCGTGCCTATGGTCTTGACGCTTCTTCCGAGATGCTCCGCAATGCCAATGAGTGACTTGCCAGCGGCATACAACTGGAACACTTCCCATTCGCGCGCGCTCAAGACGCCTGCCCGGCCGGGTTTATTCCCGGCATGGGATTTCAGCAGCGCTTCCACATGCTTTGACACAAAGCACTCGCCGCGAATCACCGCGGCCATCGCCTCATTCAAGGACTCAATGCAATCACGCTTGTCCAAGAGGCCGTCGGCCCCAAGCTCGAGCAGACCGGCGAGCATCTGAGGTTGCGCAATCATGGTGACGACGATCAAGCGCGCCCGCTTTGGCTGCCCAAGAAAGGACCGCAAGAACGCTATGGCATTGCTCTTGCCGTCGATACCACGCATGCCGATGTCCGAGATCACGATATCGCACGGAAACCGTCCGATCAGGTCTGCGAGGCACTCGGTGTCGCCGGCGGTCGCCACCACTTCCACACGCGGATCGCACTGAAGCCAGGCACTGATGCCCTCTCTGACGGCCGCGTGATCATCGGCCAGGATAATCCGGATTTTCGAATCCACTTGTTAATGCTTTCGCTGTCTACGTGATGAGTTACGCATTCCGATGCGGCTTTTAAGCTATCACCCGGACTGCTGCATTTGAATCAGGCCACTCTGAAGCGCAAATTGGTAAAGTTCTGCGTCCGTGTTCAACTCGAGTTTGCGCATGGCTCCGCATTTCTGTGCGCTGATGGTCTTGACGCTACGACCCTGCTCACGCGCTATTTCAGTAATGTTCTCGCCGCTCGCATAGCGGACGATTACGTCAAGTTCGCGGCGCGTGAGCTTTTTCCGGATCTGGTCCACCCGATGCGCCGAAGTCGCACCGGCGAGAAGCTCACGTATCGACGGCCCAAGGTACTCCTCCTTCGCAAGCACGTTGACGATGGCCACGTAGATCAATTCCAGTCGGTCCTGTTTGCTGACCACGGCGTTCGCACCGGCGTCGAGCGCCCGAGCGATGAGGTCGGCGTCTGTTGTCATCGACAGGACAACAATTGCGGTCTTCGGATGATGCTGAACAATGAACTTGATCAAATCTATGCCGTCGCCATACGTGCCGCCGGGCATGTAGAAATCCATGATGACAACGTCGCATTTCTCCTGCTCGAGCGATGCGATCAGACCCGTGGAATCCTGCGCGCGGCACACGATCTCGATGTTTTTAAGACTGGCAATCAGACGCTCTATGGCAAGAACGACTAATGGATGATCGTCGGCGACCGCCAATCTGATTCGTTGAGTGAACGCAATCATTTCCTAACCTTTTTAAACCCGATGTCCGCCCGGGTGATGCGTCCGCTCAAGGCGGGTTGTACTGTGCCTCTTTTTGCGTGGCCTGCTGCAGGATCGTTGATCCGCGCCGCCATCGACATAAGATGCCTCTGAAAGCATTTCAAGTTAAGAAATCTCATTTACGTGAGGCCGTACGCGCGCGCGAATGCGAACAATCCGGGATCGTTCTGAACACCGAGCTTGCTCATGGCGTCGCGTTTTTGACGGCTGATGGTGCGCACGTCGCGCTTCATGAATTGCGCGATCTCGGTGATCGAAAGGCCGCTTGCAAACATACGTACTACTTCGATTTCGCGAGGTGACAGGCGCGGACCTTCACCGAGCAGATCGTTCTCCGCACCGGCCACGGCCAGCGCATCGACAACCGATGAACTCAGATACCGGCGCCCGACGCCCGCAAACTTGACGGCCGCCGCGAGCTGATCCATCGATTCGACCTTGTTGAGCAGGCCCATTGCGCCCGCGCTCAGGATCGAGCGCAGGATCGCGACGTTGCTCACGCTGGTCAGCACGACGATACGAATCTCCGGCCAGTCCCGTCGCACTCGCTTGATGAGGCGCAACCCGTCCTCCGCCTGCGAACCCAGCTCGGGCATGGCGAAGTCCGTAACAAGCACGTCACAAGACATGGTGCCCAATAGTCGCAGCAGCTCGGCAGCGCTTGCGGCCTCGCCAACGACTTCCAGGTTCTCATCCGTACTGAAGGTCGCTCGAATGCCAAGCAAAACGAACGGATGATCGTCTGCCAGAACGATTCGCAGTTTCAATTCGGCCTCTCAGTTTTATTTGCACATCGGGTCAATTCGAGGCCGATCCGGCAACGATTATTTTGGCAACACGCCGTTACGAATAAGAACACGGGTGACAAGTCGCCCAATATAGGAACACTCTCAATGTTCCTTCGGCGAAGCGAGGTGCTTTCTAAGATTTGACCTATTCCTCACTGAGCCGCATCGAGCTCGCCGCAACTGCAGGGTTATCCGGCGTGCGGACCCGCTGCGACCAAGGTCATGAGAGTAGGTTTCAGGGGACTTACGACTCAATACGAATCGTCCTATTCGCACGAGTTTAGAAACGCCCCACTACTTTGATTCGATTGACGAAATAGTTGTCGAACTTAAGGATGTGGAAATCTGTTCCAAAGAACGGCGACGGCTACAAGCGAGTTTTCGAGCCGACACGCCTGTGCAAGCGGGGCGAACCGCGCTCTTCTGCCGCCCGCCGATCCCCAATATCAGGCGATGCTTTGCGTTTGTATTCAAAAAAACGAACTATTCTTTCAGAAATGGCGCGCGCAAACGATTGCGCAACGCGAAACATATCGTGGTGAAATGACAACGCTCAATGCCCCCAGTCTCAGGAAATCAGGCGCAAAAAAACCCGGAGTGTCCCGCATAGCTAGCAAGCGAGCACAACTCCGGGTCCACCATTCGAGACAAGCAGCAAAACTGTCGATCAGAAGGGAATATCGTCGTCCATTTCGTCGAAACCACCGCCAGCCGGCGCGCTCGGACGGCTTGCGCCACCAGCGCCTCCGCCTGCTGCCGGACGGCCGCCCGACGGCGCGGCTCCACGGCTTGCACCGCCGCTGCGCTCAGCAGGAGCGCGGCTGCTGTAACCGCCTTCATCGCTGCCACCACCGCCGCCGCCTGCACCGCCACGTCCACCCAGCATTTGCATTTGTTCGGCGACGATCTCCGTTGCGTACTTTTCCACGCCCGCCTGATCGGTGTACTTGCGCGTACGAATACGGCCTTCGACGTAAATGGACGAGCCCTTCTTCAGGTACTCGTTGACGATCTCGGCCAGCCGGCCGAAAAACGTCACGCGATGCCATTCCGTAGCTTCCTTCATTTCGCCGGATGCCTTGTCCTTGTAGCGGTCAGTCGTCGCAAGACGGACGTTGGCCACGGCGTCGCCGCTCGGCAGATACCGGGTTTCCGGATCAGCGCCCAGATTTCCCACCAGAATGACCTTGTTGACGGATGCCATGATTTCTCCTGTTGATTCAATTCAGTTCAATACGATTCAATTCGATGTCGCGCGGACCTGATTCACTACGCCGTGCGCCGGATCTTCTGCGGCGGCGGCTTCATGTTCGCCGCCACGATCAGCCAGGCCAGCACCAGCCCCGAGCACGCGAAAAACACAGCGCTCTGGCCATCCACTTTCAGCAGCCATCCGCCGATCACCCCGCCGATTGCCAGGCCGATCGACTGCGTGGTGTTGTACACGCCGGCCGCCGCACCCTTTCTCGTGCCGGGCGCAAGTTTGGAGACGAGCGACGGTTGCGACGCCTCCAGCACATTGAACCCCAGGAAGTAGATGAACAAGATCGCGGCCACTGACCACAGAGTATGCGGAGCGGCGCCGAGTAACAACTGGCCAATCAGGATAAGCAAAATGGCGCCGAGCATCACCGCTTTCATTTTTCCGCGTTTTTCGGCGGCAATGATTGCCGGCACCATCAGCACGAACGCGAGGCCCATGACCGGCAAATAGACTTTCCAGTGCGCCGCGACCGGCAGACCGCCTGCTTCCAGAATGCGCGGCACGACCAGGAACAGCGCGGTTTGCGTGGCGTGCAGGACGAGCACACCGAAGTTCAGGCGCAGCAATTCAACGTTGTGCAGCACCTCTGCGAACGGCGCTTTTACATGCACGGGCGGCTTGGGCGCGTCCGGGACCACCCAGATCACCACGCCCACGGCGAGTATCGATAAAAAGCCGATCAGCGTGAACAGGCCGCTCATGCCGACCCACTGGAACACGATCGGCGCGCCGACAATGGCGACCGCGAACGAGACGCCGATGCTCGCGCCGACCATCGCCATGGCTTTCGTGCGGTTTTCCTCTGTAGTCAGATCCGCGATGAACGCAATCACCGCCGACGAAACCGCGCCCATTCCCTGGATCACGCGCCCGACGATGATCCACGTCATGGAATGCCCAACCGCCGCCACGAAGCTGCCGATGGCGAAGACGATCAGCCCGAACGCGATGACCGGCTTGCGCCCCAGCTTGTCGGAGACCCAGCCGTAGAAGATATAAAGCAGCGATTGCGTGACGCCGTAAGCGCCGAGCGCAATGCCGACGAGCAGCACGTTGTCGCCGCCGGGAATCGTTTTCGCGTAGATGGAAAACACCGGCATGATCATGAAGAGACCAAGCATTCGCAGCGCGAAGATCGCGGCAAGCGACACGGTCGCACGCAACTCGGGCGCGCTCAGACGTGTGGACGTAACAGACGGATTGGACATCGGACGAGGTAATGTGGAAACGCGTCAGGCGGTGTGCGCGGCTCGCGCAAACCGGGCGGTCGCCTTGTGGTTGCCCGGATCGGCACTATATGAGACAGACGGCCGAGGCGGAAATTTATGCTTCAGAACGTGCTTCGGAACCGCATTCCGGCCCTGCGTGAACGTCATGAAAAGCCCGCCGCACGCTTGATTGACGCCGATGAGCGCGGGCAACGCGCCCTCGAAAAGTCGTTATAGTAGCAGGTTTAGCCCCCTTACTTTCCGCCCGGATTCATGGAAGAAATTCGTATTCGTGGGGCTCGTACCCACAATCTCAAAAACATCAGTCTCGACTTGCCGCGTCACAAGCTGATCGTGATTACGGGCTTGTCGGGTTCGGGGAAATCGTCGCTCGCCTTCGACACGCTCTACGCGGAAGGCCAGCGCCGTTATGTGGAAAGCCTGTCGGCGTACGCGCGCCAGTTCCTGCAACTGATGGAAAAGCCGGATGTCGATCTGATCGAAGGGTTGTCGCCGGCAATTTCGATCGAACAGAAGGCGACTTCGCACAATCCGCGCTCGACCGTTGGCACTGTCACCGAGATTCACGACTACCTCCGGCTGCTGTTTGCCCGCGTCGGTACGCCGCACTGTCCGGATCACCACATTCCGCTGGAAGCGCAAAGCGTGTCGCAAATGGTCGATGCCGCGCTCGCCATGCCCGAGGAAACCAAGCTGATGATCCTCGCGCCCGTGGTCGCGGATCGCAAGGGCGAGCACACCGAATTGTTCGAGGCCATGCAGGCGCAGGGTTTCATCCGCTTTCGCGTGCGCTCGGGCGGCGGTACGGCCAACGAGGGCGTCGCGAGGATCCATGAGATCGAGTCGCTGCCGAAGCTCAAGAAGAACGACAAACATACGATCGATGTCGTCATCGACCGGTTGAAGGTTCGGCCCGACATGAAACAGCGTCTGGCGGAATCTTTCGAAACCGCGCTGCGTCTTGCCGATGGCCGCGCAGTCGCGCTCGAAATGGATTCGGAGCGCGAGCATTTGTATAGCTCGAAGTTCGCGTGCCCGATCTGCTCGTACTCGCTGCAGGAACTCGAGCCGCGCCTGTTTTCGTTCAACAACCCCATGGGCGCGTGCCCGGAATGCGACGGCCTCGGGCAAATCACGTTCTTCGATCCGAGGCGTGTGGTCGCGCACCCGTCGCTGTCTCTGGCAGCCGGCGCGGTGAAAGGCTGGGACCGGCGCAACCAGTTCTACTTCCAGATGCTGCAAAGCCTGGCGGCGTTCTTCGAATTCGATCTCGATGCCGCGTTCGAGGACTTGCCGGAGGAAGTGCGCAAGATCCTGCTGTTCGGCTCCGGCAAACAGGTGATCCCGTTCGCGTACATCAACGAGCGCGGCCGCACCACGGTTCGCGAGCACGCGTTCGAAGGGATCATCCCGAGCCTCGAGCGCCGCTACAAGGAAACGGATTCCGCGGCGGTACGTGAAGAATTGTCGAAGTTTCAGAACAACCAGGCGTGCCCGGCGTGCGAAGGCACGCGTTTGCGCACCGAAGCGCGCAATGTGAAGCTCGGCACCGGCGAACACGCGCGGGCAATCTTCGAGGTGAGCGGCTGGCCGCTGCGCGACACGCTCGGCTATTTCCAGACGCTGCGGCTCGAAGGCTCGAAGGCGGAGATTGCCGACCGCGTCATCAAGGAAATCGTCGCGCGGCTCACGTTCCTGAACAACGTGGGGCTGGATTATCTGTCGCTGGAGCGCAGCGCGGAGACGCTTTCGGGCGGTGAGGCGCAGCGGATCAGGCTGGCATCGCAGATTGGATCGGGCTTGACGGGCGTGATGTACGTGCTGGACGAACCGTCCATCGGCTTGCATCAGCGGGATAACGACCGGCTTATCGATACCCTCAAGCATCTGCGCGACATCGGCAATTCGGTGATCGTGGTCGAGCACGACGAAGACATGATCCGCATGGCCGATTATGTGGTCGACATGGGCCCGGGGGCGGGCGTGCACGGCGGCGAGATCGTCTCGCAAGGCACGGCAAAACATGTCCAGAACGACCCGAATTCCATGACCGGCCAGTATTTGTCGGGCAAACGCAGCATCAGCTATTCGACCGATCGCACCGCGCCCGATGAACGGCGGCTGCGGATCATCGAGGCGTACGGCAACAACCTGAAGAACGTGTCGCTCGACCTGCCCGTTGGTTTGCTGACCTGCGTGACGGGCGTGTCGGGCTCGGGCAAGTCCACGCTCATCAATGACACGCTGTACCACGCCGTCTCGCAGCATCTGTACGGCTCGGCGACCGAACCGGCGCCTTACGAGGCAATCGAAGGGCTGGAGCATTTCGACAAGGTCATCAACGTCGATCAATCTCCTATCGGCCGCACGCCGCGCTCGAATCCGGCTACGTATACCGGCCTTTTCACGCCGATCCGCGAGTTGTTCGCGGGCGTGCCGGCATCGAAGGAACGGGGTTACGATCCGGGCCGCTTTTCGTTCAACGTGAAGGGCGGGCGCTGCGAAGCGTGCCAGGGCGACGGCGTGCTGAAAGTCGAAATGCACTTCCTACCCGACGTGTACGTCCCGTGCGACGTCTGTCACGGCAAGCGCTATAACCGCGAGACCCTCGAAGTCCAGTACAAGGGCAAGAACATCCACGAAGTGCTCGACCTGACCGTGGAAGCCGCGCACGAGTTTTTCAAGCCCGTGCCGATCGTCGCGCGCAAGCTGAAAACCCTGCTCGATGTCGGTCTGGGATACATCCGCCTTGGCCAGTCGGCGACCACGCTTTCGGGCGGCGAAGCGCAGCGCGTGAAGCTTTCGCTGGAACTGAGCAAGCGCGATACGGGTCGGACTCTCTATATTCTCGACGAACCGACCACGGGTTTGCATTTCCACGATATCGCGCTGTTGCTGGAAGTGATACACCGGTTGCGCGATCAGGGTAATACTGTCGTAATCATCGAGCATAATCTGGATGTAATCAAAACCGCCGACTGGGTGATCGACCTGGGTCCGGAAGGCGGCGCCGGCGGCGGCCAGATCATCGCGCAGGGGACGCCGGAGCAGGTAGCCAAATCGAAGGCCAGTTTTACCGGCCGATATCTTGCGCCGTTGCTGCAGCGGCCGAGATCGGCGGCATGACGTACACGCACAAATGCCAAGCACGAGCCGGCCCGCCTTCGGGCCGTAGCACTCTATAACCCGTTCGCGGCAGGAGACCGAAGGATTCATGGCTAAGCGCAACGAAGCGGCCGAGAACAGGCCCGCAGTCCGGCCCGTGCGGCTGACGAGCGATATGAGCATGCCCAAGCTGTCGGCGGTTGAGATCGGCAGTTATATCGCCGCATTCGCCGGCATGTTCGCCGTTCTGCATCTGCAACTGCTCGGCGCGCTGCTGGCGGGCATGCTCGTGTTTCAGCTCGTGCACACCATTGCGCCGGTCATCGAAAAAACCATGACGAGCGGGCGCGCCCGCTGGGTCGCGGTCGTGATCCTGGCGGTGGTGATCGTGGGCGGCCTCGCCGGTGCGACGGTTGCGACCATCGATCATTTTCAGCGCGATGTCCCGAGCGTCCAGAAGCTCCTCGATCAACTCATGATGATCACGTCGCACGCGCGTCTGCAGGTGCCAAACTGGATTGCGAATTACCTGCCCGTCGATGCCGAGCAGATGAAGGACAAGGCGACCGACCTGATGCAGAAGCACGCAGCCATGCTGCAACAAGGCGGAAAAGACGCCGCGCGGGGCTTCGGGCATGTGCTGATCGGCATGATCATCGGCGCGATCATTGCGGTAGGCGCGCCGCGGACGACGCATCGGCTGCCGCTTTCCACCGCGCTTGTCACGCGCGTGACGCGGTTCTCAGAGGCGTTTCGCCGGATCGTTTTTGCGCAGGTGAAGATTTCCGCCATCAACGCGGCATTCACCGCGCTGTATTTGCTGGTCGCGCTGCCGGTCTTTCACGAGCGGCTGCCGTTGTCCAAGACGCTGGTGATGGTGACGTTTATCGTCGGATTGCTGCCGGTGATCGGGAATCTGATTTCCAACGCGCTGATTGTCGCGATCTCCCTTTCCGTGTCGTTTGGAACGGCAGTGGCATCGCTCGCGTTCTTGATCGTCATTCACAAGCTGGAATATTTCCTGAATGCACGGATCATTGGTGGGCAGATTGAAGCGCGCGCGTGGGAATTGCTGCTGGCAATGCTTGCGATGGAAGCCGCGTTCGGACTTCCAGGCGTGATTGCCGCGCCGATTTTTTACGCTTATATCAAGCGCGAACTGGTTTATTTGAGGCTGGTTTGAGGCTTTAGATACGCAATCGATCGAACGTCAAAAACCGAGTCGAAGAAGTAGCTTGACTATACCACCATGGTTGAATCACTCGCAGCTAAGTCAGGACGGTGCCCGATTTTTTGCAGGAGATTTTCCCAAAGTTCGAATAAATGGTGAGAACGAAATTCGACTCTGTACGGCTCCTCCTTTAACAACTGGGCCGGGGCAAACATCTTCAATCCGCGCCCTTCGCGTCGAGAAAGAACCTCAGCAAAAAAACTTCCAAAAGTACACTTTCCTAAGCGGCAACTTTCAGTTAATCGATCTAACTCGTCAATGCTTAGAATGAAAGGCACAGTCTCGTTGTCCAGTTCATCAAATAAAAAATCCGCTTGACCGAGTAACAAATCATCATTCGTAATAACCACGCGATAGATTGGGCGTTCGTCGAAATCTGAAAATTTTCGGATATGTTCCGCGACGTTGTTGGTCTGGGTTGCAGCCTTCATCACCGTTTTCTTGAACTTTGCTTTGTATCTCTTCGCTGCTCCAAGCATTGGAGCGGATGCGTCCAAGACTTTATTTTTCGCTTCGATAAGAACTATACAATCTTCATAGATTTGCGCAAAATCACAGCACTTACCGCCTTGCAAGGCGAAACGAGAAGAGATTTGCTTTTCGCCGAGAGTAAGCTGGCCGTTTCGGCGCAGAGATTCCCCAACGTAACGTTCAAAAGCTGTGTCCAATTCTTGCCGGACGCCAACGTCTTCGGCCTCTGCGACTAAGTTCGCAAAGGCAGACTCTAAGTGCCTAAAAAGGGGCGGGGAACCCCAGGAATAGATCTGGTTTTGATACCGCACAAATGGAAATTGAAACAAAACATTCGGTCGAAACCATTCGTCACCACTTGATACCTGCAACTGAATAGTTATGCTTTCTTTATTAATTATTAACCGATTGAGAAAAGCGCTAACCAGTTCTTGTGGAAATTTTATCTCCACGGCTCGTCTGAATTCAGACGTCAATAGATTCAAAGGCGTTTCTGCGTAACACCAAGAAATCAATGCGAGCTGGAGGTAGTCTTCCAGAGACATTTTTATTCGACTTTCGATATATCGCCTGCACTTGCTATTGTTGCCAAGCCTTCTCACTAAATCAATCTGACGCGCAAACGCGCCGTAATTTGAAGGAATTTGATGCGGCAGTTGAGCCAACAAAGCTTGCCGAAAAAGTAATAGAGGGGAAATCTCGGACTCCATCCATAGATCCACTCGGTCTGTCGCTTGTGATGCCACATTGATAAGATCAGCAACGTCCGACGAAAGCATCGATACATGCCCGTACAAAAGTGGCTCGTCTTGCAACGCCCACAAGGCAAGCCGTTCCGCCACCCAAGGAAATCGAAATACCTTTGCCTGACGCGTAATATTTCGAGGCTTCAAATATTCCGCCAGCTCTTTCAGTACTGTGCAGTATTCGAAACAACGAAGCTTTGCGCGAATCCCTTCCTTGATTCCCGTGTAAATCTTGCTTTCGTTGTGCATGCCCGCTTGGCCCAATTCCGCTGAACCCGCCGAATACATCTTCATCTTCATACGACGCCTTCTTTCGAAGTGGTAACCCTTTTCTGGACGTTCTCGAACGTCGTCGGCGTTGCTTTATGCCACCCTTGCAAACCCACCGCGGTCGGCGACGCTCAATCTCCGCCAGCTATCCGATTTACTTGAATACCACAGTCTTGCTGCCGTTCAGCACGATCCTGTGCTCGACGTGCCAGCGCACCGCACGCGCCAGCGTCACGCATTCCACGTCGCGGCCAATTGCCGTCAACTGATCCGGCGCCATGCTGTGGTCCACGCGCTCCACTTCCTGTTCAATGATCGGACCTTCATCGAGATCCGTCGTTACGTAATGAGCAGTGGCGCCGATCAGCTTTACGCCGCGATCGAACGCCTGGTAATACGGCTTCGCGCCCTTGAAACTCGGCAGGAACGAGTGGTGGATGTTGATCGCCCGGCCATTGAGCGCGGCGCACAATTCCGGCGACAGGATTTGCATGTATCGCGCGAGTACGACCAGATCGATCTTGTGCTGATCGACGATTTCCAGCACGCGCGCTTCCTGCGACGCCTTGGCTTCAGGCGTCGACGCCATCAGCGGCAAATGATGAAACGGCACGTCATAACTCGCGGCAAGCTGATAGAACTCGCGATGATTCGAAACGATCGCCGGAATCTCGATCCCGAGTTGCCCCGTGCGATAGCGGAACAGCAAGTCGTTCAGGCAATGCCCGATCTTCGACACCATGATCATCACGCGCGGCTTGACCGATGCGTCGTGCAGTTCCCACTTCATGCCGAACTGATCGGCGAGTGAACCGAACGATGTCCGCAACGCTTCCAGTCTTGGATCGCCGCCGACTTGCTGGAAATGCACGCGCATGAAGAACTCGCCGGTGTGGCTGTCGCCGAACTGCGCGGAGTCCAGGATGTTGCTGCCGAGATCGAACAGAAATCCCGACACGGCATGCACGATTCCCGGACGATCAGGACACGACAACTTCAAGATAAAACTATGTTCGGTCGACATTAACCGATACTCCTTTGAAATAATTCACAGCAGTGGCGGCGAGAACACCGCCTGCATGCCTGCGCATGCGTCTTCATCGATCCATCGGCGGCGCAGCAAAAGGTCGAGCGTGGCAAGACTCGCGTCCACGGTCATGGAACCTTCTTCGATCCAGCGCGCGACTTCATCGATTCGAGCAAGCCTGTGTTCGCCAACTTCGCCGTCCTGATTGCGCGGCGCGAAATCCACCGGCAGCGCGAGGTCGAAAACATGGATCTGCTCGGCTTGCGTGCCTTCGGGCAGCGATTGCAGCACGTAGAAGATGCGCCCGCGCGTGGCGCTCGCGGCCAGTTCCGCCGGCATGCCCGCCTCTTCCCAGCATTCCTTCACGAGCGTTTCCTCGATCCCCATCCCCCAACCGATACCACCCGCCACCACGTTGTCGAGCATGCCCGGATCGGTTGCTTTGGTTTCGCTGCGGCGTGCGATCCAGAGATTGGGCGCCCGGCCCGGCTCTTCCACGATGCCGTTCAAATGCACCGCGTACGTCATTGTGCCGAAGAACCGCGACGCCGCCCTTTCGATGAACGCCAGCGGCTCGGCATCGAAAGTATTGCGGATTGCGTAGGTTTCGTTGCGCCAGCCGGGGATGCGGCCATCGGCGGCGAGCATGCCGATAACCGAGCCAAGCGCCGCGCTGCGGGATTCCAGCGTATTGAAGGAGGCTGCAAGATGAATCGCGGCTTCGGTGAATTCGAACACGTCAGGCCACGATTTCAACGCCGATGCGTCGGCGCGGCGAATCCAGCCGACCCGCTCATCGGCGATATGAAACGGCAGATGCGCCGAAGCATCGAAACGGCGCGCTGCGATGATCGCGGGCAAGGTCATTACGGGGCCTCCGGCGGCGCAAAGGCTGGAATTGTACAAGGGCAGGCTCGTTGGCCCTGCGCAGGCGAGCGCCTAATCTTTCAGCGCCACCCGGATCCCCAGCCCGATGAACGTCGCGCCCGCCAGCCGGTCGAGCCACACGCCGACTTTCGGGCGACGCTTCAGATACGCGCCGATCATTCCCGCGGCCACGCCAAACACCGAGAACACCACGACCGTCTGCAGCATGAACACGCCGCCCAGTTCGAACATCTGCAGCATCACGCTTTGCGCGCCATGCGGATTCACGAACTGCGGCAGGAACACGATGAAAAACAACGTCACTTTCGGGTTCAGCAGATTGCCGACCACACTCTGCCGGAACACGGTCGTGAGCGGCTGGCTCGGCCGTTCGTGCGCGCTCGACAAACCCTTGCTCCGGATCGCCTTGATGCCAATCCAGATCAGATACGCCGCGCCGGCGAGTTTCACGGCCTGGAACGCAATCGGCGATGATTTCAGCAACGCCGCCACGCCAAGCGCTGCCAGCGTCGTATGAAACGAAATGCCCGCTGCAAAACCAAGCGCCGCGACAAGTCCGGCCGCACGTCCTTGCGAAATGCCACGCGCGAGCACCTGCAGGTTATCGGGACCGGGAGCCGCCGTTATCGCAATGGACGCGGCCAGGAACAAAAGGAAATTTGGCATGGTTCGAGACGCTCCAGTCAATGACCGTCGAATTCGCAAACGGTGAACAGAGGCAGGCCGGAATCGCGCAAAAGCTTCGAACCGCCGAGCGCCGGCAAATCGATGATCGCCGCGCCCTCCACCACCTCCGCGCCCAGGCGCTCCAGCAGGATCTTGCCGGCCATCATCGTGCCGCCGGTCGCGATCAGGTCGTCCACGAGCACCACGCGGTCCCCTGGCTTGCACGCGTCCTCGTGGATTTCGACCGTCGCGCTGCCGTATTCGAGCTCGTAAGACTGCGACAGCGTCTTGTACGGCAGCTTGCCTTTCTTGCGGATCGGCACGAAACCGAGACTCAGCTCATAGGCGAGGATCGGCCCGATGATGAAACCGCGCGCATCCAGCCCGGCGACCGTATCGATATCTGCATCTATATAGCGCTGCACCAGCAAATCGATCAACGTGCGCAACGCGCGCCGGTCCTGCAGCACAGGCGTGATATCGCGGAATTGCACGCCGGGCTGCGGCCAGTCCGGGACGGTGCGGATTCGCTCGCGAATGAAAGCGGTGGCTTCAGACAAAGAGGACGCCGCAGGCGCCGCGAATGAGGACATGATCTCTCCGGAAAAACGTCAGGCTACCGCGCCCGCACGGCGATTGCGCGACAGCCGTTCTTCGGCCCGCTGCAGCGCTTCAGGCAAACCGCGCAGCACGACAATATCGCTTGCACGCAGCTTGGTGTCAGGATCGGGGGCCACGCCGCGAATGCCGTGACGCCGGATCGCCGTCACTTCCACGCCGTCCTCCACGAGCCCGAGTTCGTCGAGCGTACGGCCTACGGCGTCGGCGTTTTCATCGACGGGAACCGATTGTAGCCGCACCTGCTCGCGGCGTTCTTCGTCGTCGGAATCGTCCGCGCCGTGAAAATATCCGCGCAGCAAGCTGTAACGCTCATCGCGCATTTCTTCCACCCGCCGCACCACCCGGCGCATCGGCACGCCCATCAGCACGAGCGTGTGGGAGGCAAGCATCAGGCTGCCTTCCACGATTTCAGGGATCACTTCAGTCGCGCCCGATGCAATCAGCTTCTCGAGATCGGCGTCATCGACGGTACGTACGATGGTCGGCAAGGTCGGTTCGAGTTCGTGAATGCTGTGCAGCACGCGCAGCGCGGAAGGCGTGTTGGCGAACGTGATGGCAACCGTCGCCGCGCGATGCAAACCTGCCGCGACCAGCGCCTCGCGCCGTCCGGCATCGCCGTACACCACGCTTTCGCCGGCCGCCGCCGCTGCCGCCACGCGATCCGGATCCAGGTCGAGTGCCACGTAGGACAAGCCTTCGTGCTCCAGCATCCGCGCCAGATTCTGCCCAGCGCGGCCGTACCCGCAGATGATCACGTGACCGCTCTGCTTGATGCTCTGCGTCGCGATCCGCGTCATTTGCAACGATTGCCGCAACCATTCCGTCGATGAAAGCCGCAGCACGATCCGGTCGGCGTTCTGGATGATGAACGGCGCGGCGAGCATGGAAAGCAACATCGACGAAAGAATGGCCTGCAGCAAGACGGGCTCGACGAGATGTTTATCGAGGATCAGGTTCAACAGCACGAAACCGAATTCGCCGGCTTGCGCGAGGTTCAGGCCGGTGCGCATCGCCACACCCGGCGGTGAGCCGAAAAGCCGCGCTAGCCCGGTGATCATCACGGCCTTGAGCAGGATCGGCACAAAGAAAAACCCCGCTACAAGTAACGGATGCTCCCAGATCACACGCGGATTGAGCAGCATGCCGGTGGTCACGAAGAAAAGACCCAGCAGCACGTCGCGAAACGGCTTGATGTCCTCTTCCACCTGATGCCGGTAAGGCGTCTCGGCAATCAGCATCCCCGCGATGAAAGCGCCGAGCGCGAGCGACAAGCCGAATTTATCGGTGATGAACGCAGCGCCGAGCGTTACCAGCAGCAGGTTCAGCATGAAGAGTTCTTGCGACCGCCGGCGTGCCACGATGTTGAACCAGCGCGTCATGAACTTCTGGCCGACGAACAGCAACACGGTCAACGCGACCACGATTTTTACGGCCGCGATCGCGAGCCAGAACGCCAGTTCCTTTGAATTTCCGTTGCCAAACGCCGCAATGATGATCAGCAGCGGCACTACGGCCAGATCCTGGAACAACAGCACGCCGAAGATGTTGCGGCCGTGCTCGGATTCGAGTTCGAGCCGTTCGGCGAGCATTTTCGACACGATCGCGGTCGACGACATGGACAACGCGCCGCCAAGCGCAATGCTCGCTTCCCACGACATATCGGTGAAGAAATTCGCAATCCAGCCAAACAGCAGCGCAAGCAGGATCGTCCCGCCGACCTGGCTTGCGCCAAGTCCGAACACAATCCTGCGCATCGATCTCAATTTCGATAACGAAAACTCGAGCCCGATGGAAAACATCAGGAACACGACGCCAAATTCAGCAAGATGCTGCGCGCGCTCGCTGTCCGGCGCAATGCCCGCGGCATGCGGCCCGACAATGATTCCCACCGCCAGATAGCCCAACATGGGCGGCAGGTTGAAAAAGCGGAACACGACGACGCCGACCACCGAACACAGCAGTAGCAGCAACGTCATTTCAAGCGGAGAAGTCATCCGTCTGGAATCCTCGTTGGTCGTTGGATTGCGGATCGGCTTCATCCAAGCGCCGGGTTGTCGACCAGCGCAACTGGAAGCCCGACCTGCGTGGGCGGATGAGCGCGGAAAAAGCGGCGGGCAAAAGCCCGTCAGCCACGTCCGGCGCGGCATAAAGGTGCCTTTGATATACTCCGCGCATGATAGCGAAAATCAATGGCGACCGGGCACTCGCGCTGGCTCGCACCGTGCTCGAAATTGAAGCCGACGCTGTTCGAGGCCTGTCCGCTCAACTCGATGACAACTTCACCGGCGCCGTCGAATTTCTGCTCGGATGCAAGGGCCGCGTGGTGGTTTCGGGCATCGGAAAATCCGGGCACATTGCCCGCAAATTCGCGGCTACGCTCGCGAGCACCGGCACGCCCGGTTTCTTCGTTCATCCGGCGGAAGCCAGTCACGGCGATCTTGGCATGGTAACCGCTGATGACGTGTTTATCGCGTTATCGAACTCTGGCGAAACTTCTGAACTCGTCGCCATTCTGCCGATCATCAAGCGCCTCGGCGCCAAGCTGATCGCCATCACGGGAAGCCCCGAATCCAGTCTCGCAAAACTCGCCGACGTGCATCTGAACGCACATGTCGACAAGGAAGCGTGCCCGATGAACCTCTCGCCAACCGCCAGCACGACCGCGGTTCTCGCACTGAGCGACGCGCTCGCGGTCGCCGTGCTCGACGCACGCGGCTTCGGCCCGGACGACTTCGCGCGCTCGCATCCGGGCGGCGCGCTCGGCCGGCGCCTGCTGACTTATGTACGCGACGTGATGCGCATCGGACCGGAAGTGCCTGTGGTATCGCTCGACGCCACCGTGTCCGACGCCCTGTTCCAGATCACCGCGAAGCGCATGGGCATGACGGCCGTGGTCAACACGAAGAACCACGTCGAAGGCATTTTCACCGATGGCGACCTCCGCCGCATTCTTCAGCGCGATGGCGACTTCCGCGCGCTGCCGCTGGCGGACGTGATGACGCGTCATCCGCAAACCATCGGTCCGGACCATCTCGCGGTGGAAGCGGTGGAACTGATGGAGCGTTATCGCATCAATCAGATGCTGGTCGTCGATGAAAACGCGATCCTGATCGGCGCCCTGAACATGCATGACCTCTTTTCCAAGAAGGTAATCTGATGTCGACCTTGTCTTTCACGCCGGATATTGCCGCAACCGAGGACGCGCATGAGCGCGCGGGCCGCGTGAAGCTGATGATTTTTGACATCGACGGCGTTTTCACAGACGGCAGCCTCTTCTTCACCGCCGCCGGCGACGCCATGAAATCCTTCAATTCACTCGACGGCCACGGCGTGAAGATGCTGCAATCGGCCGGCGTGCAGACCGCGATCATCACCGGCCGCAACTCCGGCATTGTCGCGGCGCGCGCGGGCGAACTCGGTATCACGCACCTCCACCAGGGCGTCGCCGATAAAACCATCGCGCTCGCCGAACTCCTGCATACCACCGGCATCGCGGCGACTGAATGCGGCTACATGGGCGACGACTGGCCCGATCTCGCCGTCATGCGCCTGTGCGGTTTCGCCGCGGCGCCCGCCAATGCGCATGCGGAAGTGCTGCAGCGCGTGCACTTCGCGGCATCGAAACGCGGTGGCGAAGGCGCCGTGCGCGAAGTCTGCGACGCCATCCTGCGCGCGCAAGATCGTTATGACGGCCTGCTTGCAGCGGCTATCGGAGCCTGAACGCCATGGCGCGTCCTACAAAACTCACTTCGCTTTTGCCGCTCGTCGCCATGGCGGCGCTTGCCGGCATCACGTACTGGCTGCTCCAAGCCACCCTGCCGCCGGCGCAAACGCCCGAGCGTCCGAAAGAACACGCGCCCGACTATTTCGCCAATAATTTCTCCGTCTCCGAACTCGATACCACCGGCACGACGCAGTACCGCCTGACAGCCATATCGATGGTGCATTACGAAGACGACGAAAACAGCGACCTGGTGAAGCCCGCCATGCGCATGTTCCAGCCGCTGCGGCCAACAGTTACGGCGACTTCGGAACGCGGAACGGTGAACGGCGATGTATCGATCGTCGATTTGTACGAAAACGCCCACCTGTTGCGCGTGGCCGGCTTTGGCGACCCGCAGATGACCGCGGATTCCGAGCACTTCCGGATCCTGGTGAACGACGATGTCATCGAAACAGAAAAGCCGGTTAAACTTCAGCGCGGTCCGTCGGTGATGACGGGCGACGGCATGAACTACAACAACGCGACCCGGGTAATGAAGCTCTTCGGGACGGTACGCGGCCAGATTGCCGCTTCAACCCTGAACAACTCGTCCAAATAAACCCGGCAGTTCCGACGAATTGCGCTTAATCCATTCAAGTGTGACTGCATGAACAAACCGTTTCTCCGACCCGAACCAGGCCGTCTGCGAGCAGCGCGCAATGCGTTTATGCGCCGCGCCGCACGCCTCGTGCAATTCGGGATGGCGGCAGCCTGCGTGGCATTGCCGCTGGCAGGTTTCGCCCCAGCCGCACATGCCGAACGCGCCGACAGCGACAAACCGCTGAACATCTCGGCCGAAAACATGACCTACGACGACCTGAAGCAGGTCAACATCTTCACGGGTAACGTGGTCGCGACCAAAGGCACGATCATCATCAAGGCTGATCGCGTGGAAGTGACGCAGGACCCGCAGGGTTATCAGTACGCCACCGGCACGTCAACGGGCAACAATCTCTCGTATTTCCGCCAGAAACGCGACGGCCTGGATGAATACATCGAAGGCAATGCCGTGCGGATCGACTACGACGGCAAGCAGGATCTCACCACGCTCACCACGCGCGCGGTCGTGCGCCGCCTGGTCGGGCTGACCAAGATTCAGGACGAAGTGCACGGCAGCGTGATCACCTACGACGGGCAAAAGGACTTCTATACGGCGAAAGCCGGCAAGGACGTCGCGGGTCCGGGCAACCCGACCGGCCGTGTCCGCGCCATGCTCGCGCCGCGCAACGGCGGTGCCGCACCGCTGACCGGCGGGCCGGCCAAACTCAGCCCGTCCAATACGTTGCAAGGATCGCCGCAGCCGTGAACTCGCCCGCCATGCCTCATCGAAAGCCGGAAGGAACGAGCAGTTCGCTCACCGTGCGCAATCTGAAGAAACGCTACGGCTCGCGCACGGTCGTGAAGGACGTCTCGCTCGACGTGAAAAGCGGCGAAGTGGTCGGGCTGCTCGGGCCGAACGGCGCGGGCAAGACCACCTCGTTCTACATGATCGTGGGCCTCGTTCCGCTCGATGCCGGCGAAATCGAACTCGATGGCACGTCCATCAGCCTGTTGCCGATTCACCAGCGAGCGCGCCTCGGACTGTCCTACCTGCCGCAGGAAGCATCGGTTTTCCGCAAGCTCACCGTCGAGCAGAACATTCGCGCCGTGCTCGAACTGCAGACCGGCGAGAACGACAAGCCGCTTTCCAAGCAAGCCATAACGGATCGTGCAGAAGCCTTGCTCGACGAACTGCAGATCGCGCATTTGCGTGCGAACCCGGCGCTCTCGCTTTCAGGCGGCGAACGCCGTCGCGTGGAAATCGCCCGCGCGCTTGCGACCAATCCGGCTTTCATCCTGCTGGACGAACCGTTTGCCGGCGTCGATCCGATCGCCGTGCTCGAAATCCAGAAGATCGTGAAGTTCCTGAAGCAGCGGAACATCGGCGTGCTGATCACCGACCACAACGTGCGTGAGACGCTCGGCATTTGCGATCACGCGTACATCATCAGCGACGGCAGCGTGCTCGCGGCCGGCGCGCCGAGCGACATCATCGAAAACGAGAGCGTGCGACGCGTGTATCTCGGCGAACATTTCCGCATGTGACGGCGTGGGCTCCGCGCCCGGCGCCAGCCCGATGGGCTGGAAAGCAGGGGTCTGGAGCACCGCCAGCAATTCTTACGTGCCGCCCGCGGGCGGCACGCTTGTTTTTGGCCGATCCCCGCGAGGTTTCGCGCCCGTGGCAAACTCTCTACAATGATTAAAACCTTGCCATGAAAGCCAGCCTCCAACTACGCCTATCGCAGCATCTTGCGCTGACCCCACAACTGCAGCAGTCCATCCGGCTGCTGCAGTTGTCGACGCTCGAATTGCAGCAGGAAGTCGCGATGGCTGTCGCGCAGAACCCCTTGCTCGAAAACGAGGACGACTGGACCACCAGTCCGTTGCGCGTGGCGGCGGACGGCTCGCTGATCACCACAGGCGCTTCGGTGAGCGCGCCCGAGCCCATGATGAGCAACGGCACGTCGTCGAGCAGCAGCACGACCGAGCGCTCGGAAAACGGCGAGCCGCAGGGCGTCGACGAATACAACGGCATGAGTTCGTCGGACAACGGCCCGGATTCCAGTTCGTGGAACCTGGAGGACTACGGCCGCTCGAACAGCGGTTCGGACGACGATGACCTGCCCCCGCTGCAAATCCACGAATCCACGACCACGCTGCGCGATCACCTGATGTCGCAGTTGCGCATGACAAAGGCCAATCAGCGCGATCGTGCGCTGATCACGTTCCTGATCGAATCGCTCGACGAAGACGGTTACCTCACGTCCTCACTCGATGAAGTGAAGGCCGACCTGCCCGACGAACTCGAAGTCGATCTCGACGAGTTGAGCGCTGCGCTCGCACTGCTGCAAAGTTTCGATCCGCCGGGTGTCGGCGGGCGCTCTGCATCGGAATGTCTCAAGCTGCAGCTTCTCAGGCTCGAATCGACGCCTATCAGGACGCTGGCGCTCGATATCGTCATGCATCATCTCGAGCTGCTCGCCGCGCGCGATTTCACGCGCCTTCGCAAGCAGCTCAAAGCCTCGGATGACGCATTGCGGGACGCCCACCTGCTAATCCGTTCGCTCGAACCGTTTCCGGGTGCGGCGTTCGGCAAGAGCGAGGCGGATTACGTGGTTCCCGACATTCTGGTGCGCAAGATGTCGAGCGGATGGACTGCGGAATTGAATCCGGAAATCGTCCCTCGGCTGCGAATCAATCACCTTTACGCGAATATTCTGCGCAACAATCGCGGTGATCCGGGCAGCGGTTCGTTGCGTCAGCAACTGCAGGAAGCGCGCTGGTTAATTAAGAATATTCAACAAAGATTCGAGACAATTCTTCGCGTGGCGCAAGCAATCGTGGAGCGTCAGAAGAACTTTTTCGCGCACGGTGAAATTGCAATGCGGCCCTTGGTTTTGAGGGAGATTGCTGATACGCTGGGTTTACACGAATCCACTGTCTCACGTGTGACAACCGGCAAGTACATGCTGACCCCGTTCGGGACGCTTGAATTCAAGTACTTCTTCGGATCGCACGTTTCTACCGACACGGGTGGCGCGGCATCGTCAACGGCGATCCGGGCACTCATCAAGCAACTGATAGGAGCCGAAGACTCAAAATCTCCTCTTTCAGACAGCCGCATCGCCGAATTGCTGGCGGAACAAGGGTTCGTGGTGGCGCGCCGCACGGTGGCCAAATATCGCGAAGCCCTGAAGATTCCGGCAGTGAACCTGCGAAAGTCTCTGTAGCCCGCTGCATGTTGCGGCGGGCCTTTACCGGCCGCGTCGCGAACACGCGAACGAGCCGGCCGATGCGTTCCCGATCCGTTCAGCCATCAGCAACAATGGCCAACCACGGGCGCAGCGACCGGTTTTCAGCAGCGCACAAGCGACCAGGCGGCCATTAGCTTGGAGAGCAACTATGAATCTGCAGATCAGTGGACACCATCTCGAATTGACGCCTGCGTTGCGAGAATATGTGATCACCAAACTGGATAGAGTGCTTCGGCACTTCGATCAGGTGATCGACGGCAGTGTGGTCCTCTCGGTCGACAATCATAGGGAAAAGGACAAGCGGCAGAAGGTCGAAATCAACCTGCACCTGAAGGGCAAGGACATCTTCATCGAAAGTTGTGACGTTGATATGTACGCGGCAATCGACCTGATGGTCGACAAGCTGGATCGGCAGGTCCTGCGCCATAAGGACAAGATCCAGGGCCATGCGCATGCAACAATGAAGTACGAACCGCAAGAAAGCGAAGCGCCTGCGCCGTAAGTTGCCGGGCACGTTTTAGAGGTTTGTATCGAAAGCGTGGACAGCGCATCAGCTTGAAGGATTTTCCTGATGCGCCGGGTTCGGACAAGCAGCACCGAACCCGCCTTCCCACAGCAGCCGCCTGACAGCAGGCGGCTTTTTTGTCTCCGGCAATTGCGGTGTTGCGTTGGTGGTACCAAACGTTGGCGCCGTATTGCGCGCCGCACCATCGCTGATGACGCTGTTCTATAATGGTCCGGGTAATACCGGGGTTGTTAATCGGAATGAAACGAGCGGGTCGAGACTGAAATTGGGTCTTCCGCGCATTCCTAACCAAAATCGCCGTGCGCGCTCAGTGCCATTTCGAGCTTCTGAAGTCGCCACCGTGAGGAGAATTCAGGCCACGCATCTGCCTGCCAACATGAATCGTTTAGCCAAATTTCTTCCCCTCGAAAATGTCGTCCTCGGACTGTCCGTCACCAGCAAGAAACGTGTATTCGAGCAAGCGG
>Ga0153932_1000047_pt1 | contig 95848 bp, 108 predicted proteins | sample TSNJ016MetaG_FD_102273 | JGI IMG/M metagenome (GOLD analysis project Ga0153932, IMG submission 102273) | Attine ant fungus gardens microbial communities from New Jersey, USA - TSNJ016 MetaG | ecosystem: Host-associated > Fungi > Mycelium > Unclassified | place: USA: New Jersey, Wharton State... | reverse complement strand
TTGGGGAAGTGTTTCGGTCCCTGAAGATCGCTGCTTTGCCTGGTCCCGACAAAAGCGGCCGCCTTCGGCCTCGATTCGAAGCGGGCGGCGCGGTACGGCACTTCGTCAGTAGCGGCGGTGCGGCAATGGATCCGCCGGAGGCCCGACTCTGCGCGTGCGAGTTGGGGCGTGTGACGGACGTTGGCGTTGAGCACACAACACCGATGGCCCACTATCTGTGCGAGGTTGACATTCATGTCGTCCGCACATCTTCAACCATAAACAGCGCGATCGGTATAAATCATGTTCAGTCGCCTTCGATGCCAAGAAGTGACATGGCCGTTGCATGGCAAGGTGAACATCTTGGTCGTCACGCTAGCTGCGCAGTAGCCGCGGTGGCTGGAAAGGTGGCCTGTGCCTGGTATTTGGTTTGCAGGCGTCTGTTCCGAATGCTTTTGCAAGATTGGTCTTTTCCCGATGTTGCGGGTGGATCGGGCATCGAACATCGCGGGTGCTCGTTCGTCGGAGTCGCTGCGAACGATGTCGGTGTTCGTGCACACACCGAACCGGCTGTAAGGGAGAACACTTCGGCCACCGTCAAAGCTCAGACTCGCTGGCGGCAACGTGTGACCGTGCAGGTGAAGCAGTGGCTCTCGAAATTTGTTGGGAAATTGGAGATTACCGGCAACGATGCTGCAGTGACGCATTCGCATTCGCATCCGCCCGCTGTTCGAGGGCTAGGTCGCGACACGTTCTTGGCCCCTTGACTGTCGCCAACGCCCCACGAGGACGGGAGGTAAGCCTTGTTAATCGCGCTCGTCTCATTGTTCGGGGTTGATCCGTGTTGACCAATGCATTTGCGCAGGTGAAGATCTGACCATGGCGACAGCTGCTTCTTTCTTGCTTGTTGTCGGAATGCATGTGTGGCAATGCAATTCCGTTGGCGCAGTTCCCAGTACGGTCTCGTGCGAATTCGGTCGCTCAGCACCGGCGGTCAGGTAAGAGTCTGTGGGCGAAAATCGAAGACGGATCAGCTTTCAAGCGGTGCGATCAAATCGGTCAGATCTCAAGACTCTCGAGTGAGGTCACCTGCGAGGGAAGCTACGCCTCGCAGATAGGCGGCGAGGATAGATTCAGGGGATGTGTTCTCCTGGATGATCGTTCGCTGGAACACCAACGCATCTGTGAGGGCGATCAACTCCTCGACTCGCTCGTTGGAACATGGCAGATCTGCTCTGTCGAGAAGCATCGCTGTCACTTCTCGGGCTATTGCGTGAACCTCGGACTGTGTCGTCAGCTTTCTTCGAAGCAATGGTTCGTTGCCGAGTTCGAGAACAAGGGCGTAGCGCGCTTTCATGTCGTCGCGGCGGTCCGAAAGTGTCTCGACAAGTTCGGTGATCACGCGTGCCAGATCAGCAATGCTCAGTTTGTGCTCACCTTGCGCCGTTGCATTGAGAATGGATGCAGCTTTTTTGGCGTCAGTTATCGCGCGTTCGGCGAGGGTGTTGACGATGAGTTCGAGTAGCGCGAGTCGAGTTCTTGCATGGTGCGAGGTCGCGCCCTTTGGGATTCCGGCTTCTATATCTACCACTCGGTGCGTGAGCGCGCGAACTCCGTCACGGGCAATGACGCGAATGGCGCTGTTGGCGATCAGCTCTCGACGTTCATAGCTGCCAGTCGCTTGAGTAGACATGATTCGATGCTACAGGTGTAGCCTAGCAAACAACGCCGTTGCTACAGGTGTAGCGACGATGGTGTGGGTGATATTTCGAATACGCGCTGGGTCTATTCGCGACGTGGGGAGATAGGTCGGACAAGGAGGCGCCACATGATGATCGATTTCGTTCCAGATAAGACTGTGTACCCGTTCGAGTCGCGCTGGTTCGACTCGTCTGCCGGTCGAGTTCACTACATCGACGAGGGGACGGGACCGCCGATTGTGTTCTGCCACGGCTCCCCCACATGGAGTTTCCTCTATCGGAAAATCGTGGCTGGACTGCGCGACCGGTACCGGTGCATTGCGGTGGACTACCTGGGTTTCGGGTTGTCCGAGCGGCCGCAGAATTTCGGATACAGAATTTCACAGCACACGACGATTTTAGGTGAACTGATCGACCATCTTCAGTTGGACGGCTTTGTCTTGATGGGGCAGGACTGGGGTGGACCTATCGGGCTAGGCACGGCAACCGAGCGGGCAGATCGAGTCAGAGGGATCGTGCTGGGCAACACGGTGTTCTGGCCGATCGAGCCACTGGCCAATCAAGCATTCAGCGTGATCATGAGTAGCAGACCCATGCAACGCCGCATACTCGAGCAGAATCTCCTTGTGGAGCGTTTCTTGCTCGGGGAACTTGGCCGCACGTTAACCGAGGAGGAGGCTGACCATTATCGCAATGTGCAACCTACAGAGGAATCGCGGCGTGGACTCGCGGTCATGCCCAAGGAAATCCGTGCCGCACGAACACAGTTGGCCCAACTTGCCCAGGACGTGCCCGCGCTACTGGGGGACAAACCGGCTCTTGCAGTGTGGGGGATGCGGGATATGGTGTTCCGTCCGAAAGCGTGTATCCCGCGGATACGCGAGACGTTCACCGACCTTGACGTCGTCGAACTACCTCATGCGCGGCATTTCATCCAGGAGCACGCGCCCGATGAAGTCATCGCGGCCATTGCGAATCGATTTCCGTGATTGTCGGGTCATCCACGGCTGCTGTTGAACTCAGAGTCCAGCTCGTGGTCAGCGAAGCAATGACTCTACGTCGGCCACGATCGGGCTGCACGCGAGTGAGGGGACCGCTTCGGTCGACGGCATGAGCGGGGGCAGGTAAGTGTCAGGCCCACCCCGGTTTGACATCGCGACGCCTGGGGAGGCCGTCCCATTCGACGAGCGGAGCGGATTGCCACCACCAATCGGGATCGGAGTGAACGCCGTCGATGGAGAATCGGCCGGTGATGGCCAGCAGTAACTCGGGCGGCCTGGCCAAAGTCAGATCGATCCAGGGAAATACCCGCAATACTGTTCTCGCACAAACATTTTCGGGGAGAATCAGCCTGACACCCAGGGCACGTGCTGCGTCGGTGCCGTGAACCAGTATTTCGGTGACAGCCATGCCAGCCCACCCTGGCGCGTCAGCTGACCCGCTGGGGTGGAACGCACGCTCCTCCGCGAGGTCGCGGAGCAGAGCGGCTAGTACATGTGCGGACGAAAGGACGTTGTCGAGATGCTCGGATACAGGGGCATCACGACCGTCGCGCAGGGCCGGTAGTTTGGCGTCGGTCCGTCTCGCTACCTGGCCGCTGTAGAAGAGCAGCGCGTCGCTGATGTGCTCGATCGTGTGCGCCGCAGTCCATTGAGTCGGTTCTGCCGTGTTCGACCACCGCGGTGAGTGGTCCGGTATCGCGGTGAGCGCGTGCAGCGCTTTTGCGGCCGACACCACGTCGTCGGGTGTCGGTTCGGCCGATGCGGTCATGGTGTCCGGATCTGTGGTCGTGTCGGGTTAGGGGCAGCGTAGCGCGTCGACGAGCATTCCGTCATCCGGGCCCGACTGGTGCGATTCGCGTGGGTTCCACGGCTCTGCCTCCCTGAAGTAGCCGGTGTCACCGAGGAGCAGATCACGGTGATGCTGTTCGACGCTCTCTGCCGCTATTTCGAGAACCGACTGGATACCGCATGGTCCTCGAGGACGGTGGCGCGGTTGTCAGTCTCGTCGGTTCCTCCCCCGTGCTTTCCTCGTCCTGACGTCAATGATCGTCCGGATGCACCCGAAACGATCGAACGGCGATGACAAGCCGCGAGGCGATCGCGAAGAGCTCACCGTCACCGCACGACGCATCGAGGACGAGGTATCGGCGGCATGCGGGTCGACGAGCGCAACGGCAGGGGTCATGCGCGAAGGACTGGCCGACTGTAGCGCTCAGCGGGTTCGGACGTAGTCAGGCGCTGACCGGGTCCAGGAGGCCGGTAAGCCGTCCGGCAATCAGTGCTTCGGCCTCTGTGACAATTCGTTCCACCAATTCACCCACTGTGGGGATGTCGTGAATCAATCCTTGCACAGTCCCAGCCGTCCAGATGCCAGCCTCCTGGTCGCCGCTGTCGAACACCGCTCTGCCCCGCGCACCGGCAACAAGATGTCGAACGTCTTCGAATTTGCCACCACTGGAGAGAATTTCGACAACTTCTCGGCTGATGCTGTTGCGTGCTACCCGTGCGGTATTGCGTAGTGACCTGAAAATCAGTTCCGTGTCGACCTCCGAGGCAGCGACTATCGCCTCTTTGATGTTGCGGTGAATCGGAGACTCCTCGGTGCACATGAACCGGGTACCCATGTTGATGCCGTCGGCGCCGAGCGCGAGGGCCGCCACTAATCCTCGCCCATCGGCAAATCCACCGGACGCGATCATGGGAATGCTGATCCGCTCTGCTGCTGCAGCGATGAGGACGAGACCCGGTACGTCGTCTTCCCCTGGATGCCCGGCACATTCGAACCCGTCGATGCTGATGCCGTCGACGCCGAGGACTTGGGCTTTGACCGCGTGGCGGACGCTGGTGCACTTGTGGAGAACCTTGATGCCTGCGCCGTGAAAGTGCGGCAGATGGGGCGCGGGAGACGATCCAGCTGTCTCGACGACTTTCACTCCGCAGTCGATGATCACGTTGCGATACTCATCGTAGGGCGGAGGTGTGATCGTCGGGAGGATTGTGAGGTTGACCCCGAAAGGTTGATCGGTGAGCTCGCGCGTTCGGGATATTTCTCGGGCAAGATCGTCAGGTGTCGGCTGTGTCAGGGCAGTGAGCATGCCGAGCGCGCCGGCGTTTGCAACTGCCGCTACGAGTTCTGCTCTCCCCACCCATTGCATGCCGCCCTGCACGATTGGGTGGCGAACTCCGAATGTCTCGGTAAATGCGGTGGTCAGCACTGGACATCTCCTCGATGGTGCATGGCTATCTGTTTGTCAGTTACGTTGGTGCAAAGTCAATTTCGACCCGAACGGCGCATTCAGCGCGTCGATGTTGTCCACTCGTTCAAGGCCGGAACCTGTGAAAGTTCAGTTCGTGCCATCGGAGGTTCGGCGCGATAGGGCATGGCAGGCGTCAAATACTGTTCGCCATGTTCGTTGGTGCCGGGGATGAAGGTACGGTTCGCAATCACATCGTCGGCGCAAATTACCTGGTCGTAGTCACGCACAACTGCGGCAACCACTCCGGCCGCAGTGAGATGCTCTACTGCCTCAGCGGCGCTGCGGTAGCACAGCTGCTTCTCGATCGTGGCGACGAGGTCAACACGGTTTTCCACGCGCAGCGCGTTGGTGGTGAACCTCGGGTCGTCGGCCAACTCGGGTAGGTCGATCGCCTTGCACAGTTCGATCCATGCGCGCGGTTGGTATCCGCTGATCACCAGCTCGCCGTCGGCGGCGCGAAAGACGTCTGCCGCCGGTGCGACGCTTGGTTGTCCGTTCCCTTTGCGACTCATGGGCTTTCCGGATACCTGCCACTCGATCCAGTTGGCGGTCTGCAAGTGGATTGCGACGTCCAGCAGGGAGACTCGGACGGACGATCCTTTGCCGGTGCGCTCACGTCGAAGTAGCGCTGCTAGTGCCGCCTGCGCGACGACATAGCTCGTTGCATGGTCTATGACCGGTGCGCCCACACGTTGTGGTGGGCTATCCGCCTCACCCGTCACCGACATCAGTCCGCTCTCTGCTTGCGCAGCGATGTCGAGCCCCGCGCGGGTGGCGGACGGGCCTTCCGCCCCGTACCCGCTCACCGAGACGGCGATGATTTCCGGTCGCAGGCGTTGGAGTTCGGTAGAGGAGAATCCCAATCGATCGAGGGTTCCCGGGCGAAGATTGTGCAGCAAGATGTCGCTCGATGCGATCAGATCCCGAGCTCGCTGCAGATCGGCGGAGTCTTTGAGGTCGAGGCAGATTGAACGCTTTCCACGGTTGTACCCGTAGAAGATGCCGCGCGCGTAGTCGGCGTCGATTTGTCGGGCCGGTTCACCGCCGGGGGGCTCGAGCTTGATGACCTCCGCACCGAGGTCGGACAACTGCTGCCCGGCGCTGGGTATTGCGATCAGCTGACCGATCTCCACTACTCGGACACCTGCCAACGGCAAGTCTACTTCGTCGGTCATCGAATGATCTCCACATGAGGCGAAGTGACATCCTCAGCGGGCTCCAGGCAGCGCGCCAACAGAATTCCTTCGGTGTGGTTGCAGGGGTTCAGTCGGTTTCTGTCACCTTCTGCTCCCCCGATTCGGATCGTCACCGTTCCATCGTCATTGCGTTCGAAGTGTGCGTCGTTGAGGTTGACGGTGTGGTCGCGGTACTCGAAGGACTCGAACCAGTGGTTGTACAGCATCACTCCGAAGTAGGTGCAGTCCGGGAGAGTGAATGTAATATCCACGGCAGTAGCGTCTTTCAGTGACCACCAGCCGGCAACGTATTGGTTGGAGCTGGTGCCGTAGAAGTCTCCCCACCCTCGCTGCTCCGAGGTCACGCGAATCTCGTTGGGAGACTGACTGAGTGTTTCGATGAGCTGAAGACTGCGTCGAAGGCTCACGTCCATGCCACGAGCAAGTTTCGTGAGGCGCTGGGTCAGCCACGCCGTGTCGAGATCGGGGCGTGCACCAGGCGGCGGACCGAGGCGCTCGATGTGGAGAACAGGATCGATCTCCGCGTTACGCGTCTTGTGATACACACGCACTACTACGTCGAAGCAGCGCTCATCCGGCCGAATGCCGCTGCGCCCCTCAAGTTCTTGTGCGACGAAGATCTCGAAGTTGCCGTCCGCATCACACACCTTGTCGTCGATGACGATGTTGTCGGCGACCCTGTCGGTCCCAGACGCGCCGACGCGATTGGCGAGGACGGCGACGTACGGCACTGTGCCACGGTTACCGTGAATACGGTATGTCTCGTTGGGGTCGATCATCGCAGTCCAGTAGTCGACGTCGATGCCGTCTCCCCAGAACTTTCGCATCGGTGACATCAGGGTGAAGAGTTCAGGCCGGAGCACGTCTTGGCGCTCGATGTTCATCTCGGCGAGGTATCCGAACAGACGAAGTGCGTGCCGTACACCTTCGGCGCTGTCCAGCGGCGATCCGGTAGCGGCAGCGGTCGAACCGAATGTCGCAAGACTGTCGGTGACTGCAGACCAAGCCTCGGTGAGCTGCCGGCGATCGTGCTGGGACTCGGATTGTGTTGACTGGTCAGCGAGTTGTGTCATCGTTTCTTCTCTTTCGTAGTAGACGAACTGGATTGTGTGTGGGGGCGTTGGTCAGCAGAGGGGGTCGAAGGGGACGTCTGCGTCGGACTTGCCCGAGGTCTGGTTGTTCACCCATGCGACGTTCTGGGTCCATCGGTCGGCTGAAATCTCGACCGGCCAGAGGGTCTTCTGCGAAGCCCACACCTGGTTGGCTTTGTCAGCAGGAACATTCATTCGCTCGGTGAGAAGTTGAGCTCCTGCTTGCTCGTTCGCAGGATCGGCTATCCACCCTGCTGCGGCCTCGAGCGCCGCACACACGGGGGCAGCAGCATCGGATTCAGCGAATGTGGCTGTCGTGACGAGCACCGTGCCCAGGCCGTATGAACTCACGCCGTCAGAGCCCACCGGGTCTACTTCTGTAATCGCCGTCATCGGAATTCCTTGAGCATCGAATACGGCCTGGCTGGCAGCGGTGAGAACGGCGGCATCTATGTCGCCCTTTCGTGCGAGTGGTATCTGACTCGCGGTGGGTGCCGCTGCGATGAATTGCACCGTGGAGCCGTCGATGTTTCTCTCTGCGAGAAGCTGATTGACGAATTGCTCGGCCGCGCCGCCACGTGACGGTATGGCGATCCGCTTGCCGGGCAAATCCTCGATGGTGGTGATGCCGCTGTCTTTCGTCACGGCGATGGCAAGATCGATCGACCCGTAGGGGGACAGTGGCCGCAGACTCTGCCCTTGCTCTATGGCCGGCACGACGGTTCCGGGTGCACCGACCGCGAGATCGGTTGTACCGCCGATGAGACCGCTGATGAGTTCGGGCCCGTTCTTTCCGTCGATGAGCTCGACGTGGAGGCCTTCCTTGTCGAACATTCCTTGTTGGACAGCGACGTAGACAGGCAGGGACAAAGCACTCGCAGGGTAGACCCCGATGGCGACGCTACCGTCGTTCGGCCGCCCTCCCCCTCCACACGCGGAAAGCAGTAGGGCCGCTGCAATGACTGTGCCGACAAAAGGTCGAAGTTTCATGGGATTCCTGTTCCTTGATGGCTGGGCGCATCAGAAATCAAGCTGAGTTGGCTGGGCGCATCAGTAATCAAGCTGAGTTGGCTGGGCACATCAGTGGTCGAGCTGACCACGTAGCCGGTTGAAGATTTCGATGTATCGAGGTTCGGCGGTGAGGGTTTCGAGTTCGCGGGGGCGTTCGATGTCAATGCTGACGTCGTCGATCACTCGGCCGGCCCCGAGCAGCAGAACGCGGTCGGAGAGACAGATGGCTTCACCGAGGTCGTGGGTTACGAAGATGACCGTCCGGCCTACCTGGGATTGCCAAAGCTCGAGGAATTCGCGCTGTACTTCGACGCGGGTTTGCGCATCGAGGGCGGCAAACGGCTCGTCCATCAACAAGATGTCCGGATCCAGAGCCCACGTCCGGGCCAACGCGACACGCTGGCGCATCCCTTGGGACAGCTGCCAAGTCCACAGCTGTGACGCCTCGGACATTTGAACGGCCGCAAGCCAGCGCGCTGCTTGAGTTCGTCTCTCCGCCTTGGGTACTCCTCTCAACTCGAGGCCGTACTCGACGTTCTTCCGCGCTGTTCGCCACGGGAACAGGGCATCTCGGGCCATCATGAAGCCCATCCGGGAGCGAGCGTCGAATGGTGTTGTGCCGAGGACCTCGGTTTTGCATTCCGTCGCGTCCACCAATCCAGCGAGCGCGTTGAGCAGGGTGGTCTTTCCGCAACCACTCCTGCCGACCAGGCTGACGAACTGTCCGCGAGGGATTGTGAGGTCGAGATTGTCGACCACAGTTTTCGCCGACCCGTCGGGTGAGGGGAAGGATATCGTCAGTCCGTCGAGTTGTACGGCGGGTGTAATCACGTTGGTATCCATGATGATTCCTGTCATCGTCGAGCCGGCGGCTGCCACCGAAGGAGGTAGCGCTCGGCGAAGTTCATGACCTGGTTGAGGACGACTGCGACGATTGCGAGAAGTATGAGGATCGCGTAGACCGCTTCCATCCGGAACTGGGCCGAGTAGATCGACACAAGCTGGCCCAGCCCGTCCCGTGACGAGATCAGTTCCGAACCGACAACGCCAAGTAGCGAATAGATCAGCCCCAACCGAAGACCGGCAAAAATGCCAGGTGTTGCGACGGGGAGGAGGATGTGCCAGAACACCTGTGTCTTACTGGCATTCAGGACAGTGGATAGTCGGAGCCATTCGTCGTCCACTGACTTCACACCGGCTCGTGCACTCGAGCAGACGATGAAGAAGACGAGTGTGAACGCGAGAGCGACCTTCGCCGTCATCGTGATCCCGAAGATGACGATAAGCAGAGGCGCCAGCGCAAGACGTGGCATGGCATTCGCCGCATCCAGGAACGGACTCATGATGCGTTCGAGGGTCGGAAGCAGTCCGAGAGAGAGTCCGACCGCCACCCCGACTGCGCTAGCGAGGATCCACGCGATCACGACGGCAGTCATCGTGGCACGCAAGTTCGACGAAATCTCGCCCGACTGCACCGCTGCGGTGAAGTAGGCCCAGGCCTCGCCTGGCGTTTTGGCCAGAACTGGCTCGATCCAACCTTGCGATGCGACGAGCTGCCACGCTCCGAGTAGGACCAGAAGCAGCGCGACCTGGGCCAGTCGTACCCCGATGGTGAGTCGCGTACCGGATCGACGCTGTCGAGCGGGCTTCGGCTCAGAGCGTGCCCGCCTCGCAGAACGGGGTGACGTAGCACCGGATGGCGAACTTGCGGTGATGGTTTCGGTCATTTCGGCGCCTCCTCCGTGGTGCTCGCAGGCGGCGATAGGTGCTCGACAAAAGCAGACGGGTGCCTCTGGTCGAAGCTCCCCGGGTTGTTGCTCACTGCGTTCATATGTGAAGCAGATCACGGGATTCTTCTTCCCGTCTACGCCACATTCGAGAGGTATGCCATAGGGTTTCCCTATGCCTGACGGGTGCAAAATCGGGCGCGCGCGAGGACTGCCACGAGAAGGGAACCCCGAATGGACCGGCGTCATCTGGAATACTTTCTCGCCCTTGCTGATCGGGGCAGCATTTCCGCTGCGGCTCGCGGACTGGGGGTCAGCCAGCCGACAATCTCGGAGGCTCTCGCCAGAATGGAGAAAGAGTGCGGCCTGACGCTCGTCCGCCGTGGCTCGCGCGGAGTCACCCTGACCGACGCTGGACGCGATCTCACAGGTCCGGCGGCCCAAGTACTTCGGGCATACCGGGATTTGGATCACGCTTTGCATCCATTGAACGTCGTGCAGCGGGGTCGGCTGACGGTCGTGTGTCCGCGAACATTGGCGCGTGATCCAGCGGCCACAGCCCTGGGTGCGTTCAAAAGAAAGTTTCCGAACATTGCGGTGACGATGCTCAGCAACGACACCGACGGAATCGCAACGGTGGTCGCCTCGGGTCAGGCTGATATTGGGCTCGGGGTGGACGAGGTGTTCGACGAGGGCGTTGAACGTATCCTTCTCGGCCGGCAACAAATCGTTGCGCTGGTGCCGGCCGCACGAAGTGAAGGCGAGGGGGCAGCGGCGTTGACGGATCTGTTGCGAATCGGATTGATCACCAGCCCGCGTGACGATGTCACTCGGCGACTGTTGGCGGAACGCCTGGGCGAAGGCACTGTGGACGAGGCGGTGGTTGCGGAGACTATCTCTGTGGCTTCGATGATCCCACTTGTACGCGCGGGAGTCGGTGTCGCTTTCCTTCCCGAATCTGTCGCCGATACAGTCGGAGAAGGTGTGGTGCTGTGTCGTACTCGGCCCCCGCTCACTCGTGATATCTGGATGTTCCACGGTTCGACGCCATCGCCTGCGGCACAAGCGTTTATCGAGACGACCAGCCGATTACGTGACGAAGGTGGAATGGGGAACGCCGGATGAGCAAGTTCGGAGAGTCCGCCACCCCGCGAATCGATCCGCGGCAACTACAAGACTTCCTTGCCGTCGTCGAACACGGCAGTATCACGGCGGCAGCGGCAAATCAGTTCACGGGATCATCGAGCGTCTCTCAATCAATTGCGCGGCTCGAAAGACGCGTCGGAGGACGGCTTTTCAATCGAGGCCGGACCGGCGCGACGCTGACTGCGCGCGGACGGAATCTCATCGATCCAGCACGCGAAGCGCTGGCCGCGCTCGACCGATTAGTGGTCGAGCGTGAGTTCTTACTGTCAGCAGTCCCCCACCTCAGTGTTGCCACGACAGCGAGCCTTGCGGACGATCCCGCAGCGGTACTGCTCGGAGCGCTGCGCACGGAGGTGCCGAACCTGAGGATCACCATCTCGGATCCGCCTGGGTCGTCAGTCGCCGATGCGATTCATCCGGTCATGGCAGGCACCGCTGACGTGGCAATAATGGAGTCGCCGCCCACCGGTGTTCCCGGGACGCGCACGGTGCGCCTTCCGGACCACAAGTTGCGGCTCGTCTGCCCGCCCGGTACCCCGCCACCGGTGGACGGGGTATTCATCGGCGAAGATCTCATGCGCATCGGTTTGGTTGTCGCACCACGGTTCGAAACTTCCGATGTCTATCGCCATCTGCGGTCGATCGAACCGCGAATCGACCACGCATTCGTGATGAGGTCACAGCATCGCGATGCCTTCGCGGATTTCGCGTACGAAGGGATCGGTGCTGTCATCCTCGAACTCTCCAGTGCCGAGCGAGCATCCGAACGCGGGTGCACTGTGGGCGAGATATTCGAACTGCCCCCACGGAAGATCGCAGCCGTGGCAAGGGACGGCCCGAACACGCAGATCGTCGAACATTTCCTACGGCTGTGTGCCGAGCAATCCGCGCGGAAGCCGTAGGCCGAGGCGATCTCGACCTTGCGCTCTGGGTATTCGCGTCGGCCGGGCGTCCGCCGAGAACGATGATTTTGTCCACAGACACAACACTTCTGGGATAGTCCGTTTCCTGAAACAAAGCCGACGGGTTGCCTTCCCGTGAATATGTAATACACGTCACTCCGGATTAACTTCGAAAGGTTGACTTTCATGCGAAAGTCTCTGAAACATTTCGTGAATGCTGCAGCGGCGGTTGCGTTGTGCGCGACGCTAGGACTCACGGGCGCAACCGGAACAGCGGCTGCCGATGCGCCCGGCATCCCGAGCGTCGGGCACGATTGGGCGAGTGCAGGGCCGTACACCCCGAACGTCTCGATCGGGCTGGTGCACACTCTGTACTACCCGCGCCAGCTCGGCGCGCGCGGCGAGAAGCACCCTGTTGTGATCTGGGGGAACGGTACCGGTGTGCTCCCCGGTGCGTACACCTCCTTGTTGCGCCACTACGCCAGCCACGGATTCATCGTGGTCGCCGCCAATACACCGGCAAGCAATTTCGCCATCACCATGCGGTCGGGAATCGACCTCATCGCGGACAAAGCGGCCAGCCCGTCGAGTGTCTTCTACGGCAAAGTCGACCTGGAACACATTGGTGCGGTGGGGCACTCGCAGGGCGGGTCTGCGGCGATCAACGCGGCGATCGACGACCGCGTCGACACTGCCGTCGCGATCCAGCCAGGCCCGCTCAATGATGTCGATCTCATCGACGAGCCGGTTCTCTATCTGGCCGGCCAGGCCGACGCAATCGTTTGGCCGGCGATCGTGCGGGCGATGTACGAGGACGCAGACCACGTGCCTGCCGAGTATCTGGAACTGCGCGGCGCCACGCACTTCGGTACGGCGATCAACGGCGGCGATATGCGCGAGCCGAGCACGGCGTGGCTGCGGTACTGGCTACTCGACGATCCGAACGCTCGCACCGAGTTCTTCGGAGCGAGCTGTGGATACTGCACTGACACCCAGCAGTTCTCCGACTTCGACCGCAACGATCTGGCCCGGCAGATCCCGGGCTGACGGTAAGTCGGGGGTCGAAGACGAACGACCTGTCTGTTCAGATCGGCGGAGTTGCGAAGCTCAAATGACGACGTAGCCGTTCATTCGTTCGCCCTGAGCCACAGCTCTGGTCGCTAGTTCGACGAAGGCGGTCAGGAACGGCACTGAGTCCTCCGACGGTTCACTGGTCTCGTCGATCGCCCAGGCGGCCGCAGTGGCCGCGACGCCTTCTGCGTTCAATTCCGCTAGTGCATCACGCAATTCGTCGGTAACCGTGAGCACGAGGGTGTCGCCGTCGTCGCTCATCGCGACGAGTTTCCCGCAGCGTGGACCTTTTGCAACTTCGTCGTAGGGGCGAGCGGTGAGGGCTGCTTCCAGTCGGCCGAGCGCGACAACTGGATCGACGCCTTTCGCCTGCAGAACTGGAGTCCCACTCGCAGCCAACTGGATCCGCGGGCGAGAAGTTGCGTTCGCCTCCATCACCTCTGGTTCCAAGTCGACGAGTCCCTCGAGGGCAGAGGTGGCATGCTCATCCGTGCGCGCGGTGAAGTAGTCGGTGATCGCAGACATGGCGCGATCATCTCACACACGATGCATCTCAATGCCCCGGACTCCTTCCGCGACTTACTGATCGACGTCAGGAGGGACAGGTGTGTGCTTCCTCGATCGCTTTCGCGAAAGCGCGAAGTCGTGGGCCTTCGAGATCGGTACGCCACACGAGACCCAAAGCAGATTCGGGTAATCCGTTGATCGGTACGAATGTGATGTCCGAGCGCTGGCTGTATGTAGCGGTTGCTGCGCAGAGGATGAGGCCGACCTGACTGAATGCGACCTGCGACAGGCCTTCCTGAACGGTGCTCGCCCCACCCTGCGTGGGAATCGTGGCTCCGCCCGGCGTCGTGCTCGGGGAATTCACACGCTGCCAATAGTCGGGGGCGGGGCCGGTGATGGGTACGAGACAGATCTGCGCCAACTGCTCGGCGTCGATCACGCCCAGTTCGCTGAACGGGTGATGGACTGAGATGGCGAGGGTCTGGGGCTGTCGAGAAAAGACGAGCCCGGTTGTCAGTTCCGGCTCATCTACGGGGAGAAGGGCCACTGCCGCATCGATTCGCCCGGCGAGTACATCACTGAACGGATCACCCAGGGGTAATTCTTTGATGGTCACGCATGTTTGCGGATGTTGTATCTCGAAACGAGAGACAGCAGCCGCGATCGAATCGTAAATTGCTCCTTGGAAACCCACCCGAAACGGCGTCGGCGTGTTGCGTGCTCTCGATTGAGCGTCCTCGATTACTCCGACGAGCGCCCGATGGGCGGGAGCCAACGACGCAAGAAATTCGGCGCCGAACTCAGTCAGGTGAACGCGGCGACTGGTCCGCGCTACCAGGCTGGTGCCGATACGACGCTCCAATGCGCTGATCAGCTGACTCACTCGGCTCTGGGAGATGAACAGCCGCTCGCCGGTGCGACCGAAGTGCAGTTCTTCAGCGAGAACGAGGAAGCACTCGATCTCACGCATCGGGGGCTCCGACATTTTCACTCCGACCTTCGACTCATTCGACCACTCCATCATGGCTCATCGATGAATTGAGCTAATGGTTGGATGAGCGATTCGCCGTTGATCCATCGGCGTGCAGGAGCTTCTCTGGTTACATGCCCCACTCCGCATCTGCACAGAACAGCCCTGCGTCCACGTCCTCAACCCACGCACACACCATTGAGAACCACTGGGCTGCGGTCGCGCTGATCGCAGCGTCCACCTTCATCGTTGTCGCGGCAGAGATGATGCCGGTCGGGCTACTCACCCCGATCGGTGCTGCTCTGGTGGAAAGTGAAGGGACCATCGGGCTCTCACTGGCCATTACCGGATTGGTGGCAGCGGCCACTGCCCCGTTTGTGCCCATCGTGACCCGGCGCTTCGATCGTCGGTCGACGCTTATCGTTCTGATGCTTGTAGTCGCCGCGGCGAACGCCCTCACGGCCCTTGCTCCGAGCTTCGTTGTCCTCGCTGTGGCTCGCGTCCTTCTAGGCGTGAGCATGGGTGGAGTCTGGGCACTCGCCGCTAGTCTGGCACCCAAATTGGTGGGTTCCAGATCCGTCGGGTTGGCGACCACGATCATCTTCAGCGGAATCGCTGTTGCCTCAGTTCTCGGTGTCCCTGCTGGGACGTATATCGGGGCAGTCGCCGGATGGAGCGTGGCGTTCTGGACTCTCAGCTGCGCGGCGACGCTGATCGCGATCGCCATGATCGCTGTCCTACCCACGATGCCAGCTGATCGGGCCTTGTCGCTCGGGAGTCTCGTGGCGGCCTTTCGGAACCCGGGAGTCCGGGTCGGATTCGCGATTACCGCGCTCATCGTCACCGCTCATTTCGCGGCGTACACCTATGTGCGTCCGGGGCTGGAGTTCTTCGCGGGGTTGAACGCTTCGCAGGTCGGCACAATGCTCCTGATCTACGGTGCATTCGGTGTCGTCGGCAACTTCATCGCCGGGCCGTCCGCTGCAAAGTCCCCGAAGGCGGTGGTCGTCAGCCTCAGCGTGGGAATAGCGGTCACACTCGCCCTGTTTCCGATCTCGGCTACCACCTTGATCGCAGCTGCTCTGCTCATGGCGGCTTGGGGCCTCTTCTACGGTGGTGCATCGGTGAGTACTCAAACATGGATTGCACAAGCAGCTCCCGTTCACCGCGAGGCCGCTTCTGCTCTGTGGGTTGCAGTCTTCAATGCAAGCATCGCGCTCGGTGCGTTCGCGGGCGGACGCATTCACGACCACTCCGGTTCCGAAACGGTCTTCTGGACAGCCGCGGGAATCGCAACTCTGGCAATGCTGCTCGCGACATTCCGCAGTCCCGTCGTGGCAAAGCGCGAACTGACAACCTAATCGCCTACACAAACCTTCATAGAGGCAGGACAACAGATATGCACCAGACACCCGCTTCGGCATTCATGGATGTGGCCGAGTTGCTCGAACGCTACCGGGACAAATCGCTTTCTCCGGTGGAAGTGCTCGAGTCCACCATCGAACGTATCGAGGCGCTCAACCCAACCTTGAACGCAGTGGGACACACTTTCTTCGCTACTGCACGAGCACAAGCGAAGTCAGCGGAACGCCACTACGCCCGCGGCTCGGATGTCAGCCTTCCGCTCGCCGGTGTTCCCGTTGTGGTGAAAGAGGATGAACCGGTGCAAGGACAACCTTGGACTCAAGGGTCCAAGGTCTATGAGGATGTGATCGCCACTCACACTTCCACTTTCGTGCAGCGAATCATCGACGCCGGTGCCATCGTCCACGCGCGATCGACGGCACCCGAATTCTCCTCGTCCGCGTTCACACAGTCCGAGTTGTGGTACTCCTCCGGCGGGTCTTCCGGTGGATCGGCAGTCGCACTTGCCACCGGTATGACGCACTTGGCTACCGGTTCCGATGTTGCAGGTTCGATCCGAACTCCGTCGTCTCTCAACGGAATTGTCGGGTTCAAGCCACCGCACGGCCGTGTCCCCGTCGATCCGCCATTCAATCTCGATCGCTACTGCCACTGCGGTCCGATGGCTCGCACCGTAAGTGATTGCCTCACACTGCAGTCGGTCATCGCGGGACCGACCTCCACTGACATTGCCTCGCATGTACCGGCATCGCCGCTGTCCGGCCTCGCAACGCATTCGTTGACAGGAATGCGTATCGCCGTGATCCCCGCGTTGGGTGACTGGCCGGTTGATCCGGACGTTGCCGCCAACACCGCCAAGTTGGTGGACACCCTCACTGCGCTGGGCGCACGCGCGGAGATCATCGAAGTCGACTTGTCACGCGCTGCAATCATGCGTGCGGCCGCCATTCACTACGATCACGTGTTCGGTGCATCGATCTCCGCCGAAGCGTCCGCGCACCCCGACAAAGTCACGGAGTACGCGAAGGAATTCGCGCGATGGGCACGCCGCACCCGTGGTGACGCGACTTTCCTCGACGGACTCGCGATCGAAGCCGAACTGTATTCGTCGATCGGATCCCTGTTCGACACCTATGACGCGTTGATCACTCCGGCAGTGGCGACGGAGGGCTTTCTTGCCGGCGACGACTACGTGGGGCACGGAATCAATGTGGCTGGAACAGAATTGGAGTTCTACCTCGAGGCTGTACCGGCCATCACCTTCAACATCCTGAGTAGCTGCCCGGTGCTGACAATCCCCACAGGTTTCGCTCGGAACGGAATCCCCACGGGCGCACAGATAGTTACGCGACCGTACGACGACCAGACGGCCTTTGCGATTGGGCTCGCCCTCGAGAAGGTCCTGCCGTATCCCGGCAATCACCCGGACTGCCATGCGGCCCCGCAGGTATTGTTCGGCGTTTGAAGCTAGCTCTGGTGGAGAGTTGTGGAGAGTTGACCAGAATGTAGTTAGGTGCCATATTAGTTGCATGGCAGTGGACGGAACCGATCACGACTCACCCACGTTGGATCAGGCGCGGCGGCAGTTGGAGCACTACGGCCTCGGGTCCGATCCGCAGGCTGTGCTGGTTGCGGTGCGGCTGATCTCGGCGGGCGCGCGGCTCGGTCGAGCAACCGAGGTTCACTTCGCGAGGTATGGACTGTCGACCGGCCGTTACCGACTGCTTGCGGATCTGGAAGACCACGACGGGGAGAAATCTCCCTCGCGACTGGCCGCTGATCTCGGCGTCTCGCGAGCCACGGTCACCGGCTTGGTCGATGGGCTCGAGCAGGAGGGTTTGGTCGCTCGACGTCCGTCCGCGGAGGACGGGCGTGGTGCGGTGGTCGTCCTGACTGCTCGTGGCGCTCAGCGGTTACGTGACATGGCGCCCGAACACTTTGCTCGTCTCGAGGAAATGGTCGACGAGCTCACTGTCGACGAGCGAGCGGTTTTTTTGGATCTGCTCTCGCGGGTCGTTCGCGGTATCGGTGCGCTGACTGCGGAGTAGTCGGCTGGGATTCCAAGTATTCGCGTAGCGATTCGAATCGTCGTCAATTCTCGACAGAGACTTCTCTTTTCATGCCCAAATAGTTAGCCACCTAATTATAATCGGAAAGTTGGTCTCCTTCATGTCCGGACTCACCCCACCGATCCGTCGCGAAAACAAAAGGGAGATAACCGATTCCAATCGACTCGACTCGGTTGCCGATCGTCGCGGCGCACGAACTTTCATCCTGTGGAGAGAGGTGCTGGTCGCCTACCTTGCCCCCGCGCTGATGGCGGGTGCGGGCGGAGTCGCATCCGGCCAATCGGGCCTCACGACGGCGGCATTTACGTCCATTGCGGGCACGTCGGCAGTGGTGGCGTTGCTGATCGGCTCCTGGCTGCAGCGTCGCGGGAGGTCACGGCCGTGGACCACGGCCCTGCCTCGCATCATGGTGGCGGCAATTCTTGCCGTCGGAGCCGCTGTGATTGCTGGTCTCGTCGGATGGTTCGCCTCCCGTTGGCTACCAGCTCACACGAGCGTAGTCGACACCGCTCGCCTTGCTCGCCTGCAACTCGATCTACCGATATCTGCCGCTGTGGCTGCCGTCATCGTCAGCTGGCGATGGCGCCGTCAGAATCCCTGACCGACAACACATGTCAAAGATCCCCGGCTTCCCGGGGAAGACCGAAAGGAACACGATGATCGTCATCATGGGAGCGTCCGGAACCACAGGCGGCGCGTTGCTACGCAGTCTCGCATCCTCGGGTGTGCCGAGCCGAGCGCTGTCCCGCGACCCGGACAGGCTGCGCGCCCACCTCGGCGACTTGGCCGACGGTTTGGTCGAAGTAGTGACGGCCGATGCCGCAGACCCAACTTCGCTACGGACGGCTTTCAAAGGGGCCGAACAGCTTTTCCTCGCCATGGCCAACGGAGTCGAACAGGTCGAGCTCGAAACGCGTGTGATCGACATAGCCGCCGAGAGCGGCGTCGAACACATCGTCAAGATCTCCGACCCCGCCGCCGCGGCCGACTCCCCCATCGCTCTCTCCCGCGGCCACCACGCCGTCGGCGAACACCTGCGTGCATCCGGGATCCGCCACACTCTGCTCCGCCCTTATGCGTTTATGCAGAATCTGTTGCTCCTGGCTCCGGCGGTGGCTGCGCAAGGGGTGATTCTGGGCGCGATGCGGGACGCGCCGTGCAACTGGATCGACTGCCGAGATATCGGTGACGTCGCCGCGGCCGTGCTCACACGCGCCGACCTCGCCGGCGGCACCTACGTCCTGACAGGCAGCGAGGCAGTCGGCTATGGCGGCATCGCCGATTCTCTGACCCGCATGCTCGATCGCCCCGTCCAATATATCGACCTGCCACCGCACGAACTTCGGCAAAACCTCGTCGATCATGCCCACATGCCTCCGTGGCTGGCCGAGCACATTCTGGAGATCCAGCAACTTGCCGTCTCGCGCCCGGAGTCACCCACCGACACGGTGGCACGTGTCCTGGGGCGTGAGCCACGAAGCCTGGATGCGTTCCTGCGTGAGCATCTGGACCGTTTCCGCTGATTCACGCTGCGAGAGCAGCGCCGCCAGAAGTCACGCGGTTGATCAACGAGCCCACCGAATCCTGATCGGACCTCGTACGGATTCCGGGTCGACGACTTCGCCGCCCTGGGTGATCTGCACTTCGCCGTCGGCCACCATGTGGCGGGCAGCCTCTCGGACGGATTCCATCAGCGGACGCCAATTGTCGGGTGCCGCTGCGCGGGCCACGTCGGAGGGGCAGATGCTCGACTCGGCCGATCGGGCATTGAGTAGTTCGCGGATCTTCGCCGCCAGTTCTTTCTCTTCCACCATATGACCTCAGTTTCCGGACGTGACCGTAGGCCTTCAACAGAGTATGAACCTTCGGTTCGGCGAGTTGTGGCGAAGGAATGGTGCACATCGATAATCATTGACGGCGTGGAGAATTCGAGTGCAACGCGCCGCGACGTAGTCCGAGAGTCGTATTCGGCCAGATCCCAGGAGTACACGGACCTCTTCGGCTCGATGGATTCGACGCACGTATCTGATCGGGCCCTGGTGACCAGCTGGGCTGCCACTTTGACCGGCCCCGTGCTCGACGCCGGGTGCGGGCCGGGGCAGTGGACAGACTTTCTGGCCCAGGCCGGGCTGGCTGTGAGCGGGATCGATCTCGTGCCCGAGTTCGTCGAACGAGCACGCAACCAATACCCGGATCTTTCCTTCGAGGTCGGGGGCTTCGAGGCGTTGGACGCGAAAACGAATTCACTGGGCGGCGTGCTGTCCTGGTACTCGCTCATTCACCATCACCCGCAAGATATCGAGGCACCGCTCGCTGAATTCGCGCGCGTGATCCGCCCAGGTGGTGGGTTGCTCGTGGGCTTCTTCGAAGGCACAACGGTAGAGCCTTTTGATCACGCCGCGACGACTGGTTATCGATGGCCGGTGACCGAACTGGCCCAAATGCTGGTCACAGCGGGTTTCGACGTGATCGAGACCCATACCCGGACGGGGAGCGGCTACAGGCCGCACGGCGCAATCACTGCCAGCCGGCGCGGCGTCGAATAGCGGATCGAGACAGCGGATCGAGACAGGGCGAGCAATTCTCTTTCATTCATTTCGTGTGAGTGGTGTGCTGGATGAGTCACTCCCCGGCTTTTTCAGCACCGGATCATCCACAGTTGAAAGAAGGCGCCATGACTACGATTCATCTTCACAAGACGACCACTGCGACGCCCGAACAGGTCCTTGCCGGCCTGACCGACTTCGGCCCGGGCCGTGAGGAAATCTTCGGCCGCAGTGCGGACAGCTACCTGAAAGTGCACCAACAAGGACCCCACGATGCTGATGTCACCGAGGGCTCCAGTGGTATCTGGGAGCGTCTGCACTATGACTGGACCGACCCGCACCGCGTCGTGATGACAACCACCGACTCCAACCTGTGGGGCGGGGCGTCGAGCCATACCTACACGCTGACCCGGCAGCCGACGGGCCTGACCGATGTCGATGCCGTCGTGGTCCGGGACGGCAAGAACCTCAAGGGAAAGCTCCTGGCGTCGGTACTCGGACTCGTCGGCACTCAAGTGCTGGGAAAGTCGTTCACGAAGTCCATCGATGCCATCGAAGCTCGCAACGGCGGCGCGAGCGGCGGCAACCCACAGTGACAAGAACCTGACGGACTGTCAGAGCGCTTCGAGGGCTTCCGTCATCTTCTTCACCGTCTCCGGTGCCACTTTGGCTTCGAATCCCGCCTTCAGGAGAGGCGACGCAATCTTGGCGGCACCGTTGAACTCGACGTTCGCGTGATATTCGATCTCGGTCGAGTTCGGACCCACCGAAGTCAAGGTGATGTCGTCGGTACTGGTGGCAGTCTTGTTCTTTCCTTCGAGAACAACGTGATTCAGCTCGTCGGTCACCAGCGTGTACGTCAGTTCCGTGGTGACGCCGAACAGCTTGGACACGTTGTGCCATTGGGTTCCGACGCCGACAGGACCGTCGGAGATCTGCGTGCAACTCTCGGTGCCCGGATCCCACGTCGGCGCATTGGCGAAGTCGCGGAGAAAGGCCGCAGCCTTCTCGATCGGTACCTCGGCGGTGAATTTGCGGGTCACGTCAACCATGCGGTAGGCTTTTCGGTTCATTTTTCGGCGGTAGTGCCGCGGTGAGAGTTCGTTCCGACGCCCGGGCTACCCAAACTCGACAAACGGTAACCACCTTCAGAAGACTGCGCGGTCCAGTGGACGCGGAAGCGGATCGAGTGCGCCGGTCTCGCGCAGGCGCTCGTACGCCCGAACGACCCCATCGACGGCCCCGATCTGTAGTAACACGCCGCCCGGTAACGCGGCAACGCCTGCTGCCAGGTCATCCGGGATCGCGTCAGCGCGAGCGGACGAGAGGTAGCCGACTCGGCCGATCACGGGATCACCGACGCGATAGTCGGACTCGTCTTCGAGAGCATCGAGGATGTTGTCGTCGGTGACGTCCCCGAATTCCGGTTCCCACACCGCGGCGAGCATCCGAAGTAGTTCTGTCTCAGGAACTTCGGCGGCGTCCGGCGCGCTGACAGCGAGAATCATCGACTGTAGGACGATTTCCGGTTCGCCGCCGGCCAACCCTGAGAGTTCGAGCCCCCATTCGGGCCCTCCGCCGGATGCGAGCCTCAACCCGATTCCCAGACGATCCGACCAGTCTTCGGCGGCCTGCGCGATCTCGAGCACGTGTGCCAACTGGTCGACGGTCACGGCAGTAGCAGGTCCAGCGGAATGGATCTGTTGCCACGACCCGTCGACCACCTCAGGCAACAGGGATTCGACTTGTTCCAACGTCCGGCGCGGCCCAGGTCCAGTCAAATTCTGCGGCGAGGCGGACGATCCGGGTGGCGCCCTCGATGTCGACGTGCATGCGTGGATGCTATCTGCGAGTGTCAATATGACCTGCACCTGGAACGGACGCTCCTAGGAATAACACGCTGTCAGAGAACACTTCGCCGGCGCGAGGTAACCTGCTGCGCTCACTATCACGGCCATTGCGCAGGCTCGAACCATGAAGACCTCGGGCGCCTCGACGAGCAGGACCGCCGGCCCACTCGGTGTCAGCCGATCAACCGTTTACCGGCACCTCAACTCGTCTGAGGGACACCGCCGTGCCAAATAATTCCGTGAAAAACCTGCCAAATAATTCCGAGAGTCACAGATATCCATGAACCGAGCTCACAAGGGATGACTGTCTCAGAAACGTCAGACACGCTCCAGCGGGCGCAACAGAAGATGAGACTGGTTTCTGAGACACGCCACAGTTTGGTAACGGAAGTGGCGGAGTTGCGTCCGGCGCCTACATGGAACGGCGGAAGTTCCATGCGCGACCTTCTGTCTCCGGATCGCGGTGGGGGAGTCGCTTGTCTCAGCCTTCGATGTCTCAGAAACGGTCGATTGTGAGAGCGAGGATCGATGCACCTTGTGTGTTCAAGGATCGTGTATCCGACAGCAGAGGTTTGGCGCTGCTCTGAGTGTAATTCTGGACGCAGACGTCGAAAACACTCCACGGTCGGGCCTTCGTCGAGGGGGTCGTGAGAGTCGAGGGCGAATGGTCGAGCCCTTTGGGCCCGAGGGCTCGACCACCGCAGGGCAGCTATTTTCGCTGTATCGAGTTCACAATCGTGCCTGTGATTTTCGGCGGCGAAAATCGGATATCACCGGTCGTGCGCGATGCTAACGACCGTCTGCTTCTCCTCATGCCCATCGTGGATTTGTTGTGGGTCCGGACCGACACAGCCCAACGCGACTGCAGCGTCAACTACTTTTGGCTGAACGAAATGTATTCAGCTGCAGTACTTTCACGAGTCTGCTTACCGATTGGCCGATACGTCGACTACGCGGGAGAAACGCCTCCACGGGCTGGACGACATTGGCCCTACCCACATCAGGTGCGATGGCATCAGCTTCACCAACCGCGTTCAACAAGGGCGCGGTCGTTACTCCGGGGCAGGGATTCGGACTCAATTACCAACTGCCGCCCACAGGATCCCTGACTTGGGATCTCGTGGGCGGCAGTTGGTGCCCGTGCTCTCTTTTGTTGCCCATCGCATCGTCGCAGTGATCACCGTGACGCCATGATCCTGGGGCCAGACGGATAGGAGAGATCAGCTCATTTCTTCAGCACCCATGAAGCTACCCAGGAACGGTAGCTGTAGTACGGTGCCGAAAAGGATGACGATCTGGGGCCAGTATTTTGTCAGCATAGTGATTCCGTTTCAGTTCGGAGGGAAGACGAGAGCCATTAAGAAAGTAACCAGTGCGCCGACTGTGGCGATTCCTGATCCCGATACGAGAAGTGTGAGGTCTTTGCTCATCCTGATGCTTCTTTCTACAGCTCGATGCCGAAGGAAATATTGAGAGGCATTCTGACGAGGATGTTGAAAAGCATGTCAGAAGCCAACGGTAGGTAGTCAGCCAGCGATAACATTTGTGCTCCTTATACCTGGGCGGGTTGTTCTGCAGAGAATGTGGTGATGAGGGTCGCTAGAGACCCGAACCCGGTGCTGAACAGGGTCTTCAAGAGCTCTCCGAAGGCCGTCCCAAAATCGATCGACACAGTGGTTCCTTTCCATGTAGCTGCGGGATTTCAGATCGAGGAATAGGTTGGTACGATCTGGAATTGTTCGAGGTTGGTCGCATACCAATCGAGAGCGACTCTGACTAGCGCGACGGCAATTGCAGTCATCGACACTGAATTCGCTAGAATTCGCAACTGGCCGAGACGAGGTAACGATATTCGATTCGTTTCGCGGTGTCATGGGTTTCGAAATATACTCGAGAAAAGTTTTGGTGGACTACTGCGGAAGTTCGCTTATCGCAGCGACAGAGTTTGACGCAGGTCCAGCTGTCGCGGACGGGTTCGATTGGGGGATGCTCCGCTTTGACCGCGAGCATCCCTGCCAGCACTGACTTCGATCGCCGCCTGTAGGCGTGAATTAACGCCTACAGGCGGCTTCGTCCTGGACCAGCTAGCTAGAACGCGACGTGGAAATTGGTTGCACTCGTTGTGCCGACGGCGTGAGTGGCAAAGTCGCTCTGCGTGACCGGATTATGGAAGACCGTTCCTCCGGGCGAACTGATTTCGACGACGCCGCCCAGGGCCACGGTGCCCACCATGCCGGCGTTGCCCTGGAAGCAGTAACCGCCGTTGGCGTCGGAGGTTGCAGAGTAGGTCGCGACGGTCGACCCGCCCAGCTTGAGCTTGCCGGTGACAACCTTGCCCGACAGCTTGGTGACCGTAGCTGGAGGATCGACATTGTCGACGATCGCGCCCTGGTAGGTGTAACCACACATCTGGTAATTGCCGGTGGGTGCGGGGCCGGCCTGGGCTACACCAGATCCGATAAGTCCCGCCGATGCTACTGCTGCAGCGATGGCGAATCCGATACCTGATTTCCGCATGTGCATTCCTTTCGTTAATGGGGGTATCCCTGAAGGACCCCGAATTTCGAACTCCGACGGTGATACCGCGGAGGGAAGCTTTCTTGCAGATCACGGTTTGGCGTCCCAGCCCGTGATGCAGATCATGATAGAGCAAATTTGTTACCGGGGGGCGATTTTGAGCCGCTTTATTGGAACGCGTTATGTTTTTTCAATCTTGCGGAGAGGTCCATATCATGGCAGTTCCAGGCGCTTTATGTGACTGGAGGTACCGGTATGACTACCCGAGACGGAAACGTGTTCATTTTTCGAAACGCTCTTCCGGCTACATCGTAGCCATCTAGTACTAATGCACTAATACTGAAGTACGAAACTGATAAACGCCGGAGGATTTTCGATGAAGAATGCCCAAGATTACTACTTTGGTTGTAGCGCCAAAGTAGTAGTCCGTTCTTCTTAGGAATATTCTGGCGGCCAGCTCGGTGGGGTCTGATTCGGTAAGATCGGGTTCGCGGTTGGTAGGGCGCTGTGTGGTCATGCCGCTTCTCCCTTGATGACTTCGTCCGTGTCGGTGAGTGTGATTTCGCTGTCCGAACGCACGTGCTGGAGCAGGATTGGATCGGCGCTGCCGTATTTGACGAGGCAGTGGCCTTTGGCGAGGGACATGATGATTTCGGTCGAGCCGGACGGCAGGTGGTACATGCGCGCGGTTTCTTCGGCGTCTTCAACTCGGTCCTGCCCGTAGAGGAAGACGATTCCGGCTTCCTTCATCAGCCGCCCGGGCAGGGGAATCGGTCGGTAGGTCGGAGATGTGGTGGAACGCCGAGCAGGTCGAGAGGCCCAGGCCGCGAGAGAGTTTCATGTTCTCGCGGAACACCTTTCCGGTCGATCCGTCCGCGACGTGCCATCCTTCCTCGACGATCAACACGGTCTGCATGTGCTGTGCAGACCGGGAAGCGAGAACATTGGCGAGCCAGGTGTTGATCACGGTCATGATCACCCGCAACGCGGGGCCCTTGTTAGGCAGTGTGGAGACGTCGAAGTGTACGAATGGGTGCGCGAGTGCCTCGCGAACCTCCGGTGAGGTGGCGCCGTCGACGAGGCCCTTGAGGTCGCCTTCGCACAGCTTGCGCAGCGCCAGACCTGGTGTCAGGCCCCAGCGCTTGGCGTCCTCGGCCCACAGCTGCCCGAACGTCGCTCCGCTACCGGGGGTTGATTCGAGTAGTTCGTTGGCGAGTTCGCGGAGAATCGGCTCGTGTCCTTCCTTTGCAGCTCGTTCGTTGACGACCTGCAATGCCAACCGCAGTGCAGCGTCTTCTTCCTCGACCAATGGGCGGCCGATGGTGTCCTCGAGGACGGCGCCGACGAGCGCTTCCTGCCCTGCCGGGGCGAGGCCGTCGGTGCGTTCGATTCCGCTGGCGATCGCGGGGTCGAGGAGGTTGAGGCGGACCCCGATTCCGTCGGCGCCGCCGGCGTGGAAACGGATCGAGCGAGCACCGACGGAGTCGGCAATTCCGGAGTATTCGCCACCCTTGTTTCCTTGGCGCTTTTTGTCGATGACCACGACCTGTCGGTTCGGCAGGGCGAGTTGGCGCAGGCAGAATGCGGTTTTGATGAGCGAGGACTTCGCTTTGCCGATGTCTCCGATGACGGCGATGTTGATGTTCTCGATTTCCGTTCCGTACAGCTCGAACGGGTCGACGATCTCCATCGTCTGGCTGATCTTGTTCAGCCCCGTCATCAGGCCCTCGTGACGGACCGAGCGGCGCATCGTGGCCAGGTTCAAGGCCTCACCTTGGCGGGTGGACGTCCAGGCACCTTCGGTGCGGATCTCGTACCAACCCCACCGGTCCAGCCATTTGTTGCGCTTGGGGGGCTGGCGCCGAACGGTGATCCGGTCCGAAGCGACCACGGCGTCGATCCTTGCGTCGATAGCCGCGGTTTCCTCCGGGCTCTCGATCCGGACCTTCTTCTTTCCGAGCGAGGGCGCGAAAGACCACCGGCTGGCCTTCTTGTGTCCGCGTCGGTACTCGGTGCGCTGCTGTGTGTTCGTCATGAGGTGTCCTTCGCTCGCTACTTGGCGCGGGTCCACTTGGTGGCCGCGAGTCCGCGGCCGAGCGGGAGGGTCAGCAAGGAGGCGAAGTCGTGGCGGTTGTCCTGCCATTCGATTTCGCCGATACCGCAGTCCGCGGCAGCCTGTTCGACGCGAGTGCACGCACGCAGGGCGTCGTCTCTGTTGCTCGGAAGTGCCGTCGTCTTTGCCGCGGCAGTGGCTGCCGCAGCCTTGCGATACCGATTCGCTTCCGATCTCGATGCGGGCCCTCGGACGGCCACCTCGAATGAGAAGGTAGTTTTTGATGTCAGATGACGAAACCGCCGGAGCACTGTCCGGCGTAGGACTGGAGATGTTCGAATGAGTGCACTCACAACCGATCTCGACCTGAAAGTCCCTGTCATCGCGGCCCCTATGGCCGGTGGAGCCTCGACTCCGACTCTTGTCGTGGCCGCCGCGCGCGCCGGCGGCCTCGGCTTCCTTGCCGCCGGATACAAGACGCCACAGGCTCTCTCCGACCAGATGGACACCATGCGTACCGAGGGAGTCTCGTTCGGTGTCAATGTTTTTGCGCCCAACCCGGTACCTGTCGACGCCGCAGCCTTCCGAACCTATGCCGAGGCGATTCAGGTAGAGGCAGATCGTTACGGCGTCACACTTCCCGTCGGGGAACCGGTCGAGGACGACGACTATTTCGAGGACAAGATCGATCTCCTCCTGGCAAACCCGGTTCCGGTGGTCAGTTTCACTTTCGGCTTTCCCGCCCCCGGCGTCGTCAAGGCACTGCGCGCGGCCGGTTCGACTGTCGTGTTCACCGTGACCTCGGAGGCAGAGGCACTTCTTGCCGTCGACGCCGGTGCTGATCTGCTCGTCGTGCAATCTGCGGCTGCCGGTGGTCACTCCGGAACCATTACTCCCCTGCAGGTTCCGGCAGAAACACCGATCACCGAACTGATCGCTCGGATCCGTCACCGCACGTCGGTTCCACTGTTGGCGGCAGGTGGACTCGCAACGTCCGCCGACGTCGCAGCGGCCTTGCATGCCGGAGCGGAGGCCGCAGTAGTCGGTACTGTATTGCTGCGCACCGAGGAAAGTGGTGCCTCGGCTCCTCACAAGTCGGCCCTGGCCGACGCCTCGCATGGAAAGACCGTCGTCACAAGAGCTTTCACGGGACGTCCCGCACGGGCACTTCGGAACGAGTTCATCGACCGCTACGATTCACAGGCGCCCGTCGGATACCCGGCCATCCATCATCTGACCAACCCGATGCGCAAAGCCGCTGTTGCACAGGGAGACCCCGAGCGCATGCACCTGTGGGCCGGCACCGGGTACCGTCACGCCACTGCCGAACCGGCAGAGGTCGTGCTTGCGCGATTGATCAATCTGTGATGGCGCGGACACCCGACATCACAGTGCCGGAGGTAGTGACGTACGACGGGTTGCCCGGTGGCGCACACTCGCTTCGAGCCAAGCGTCCCGACGTGGCATTTCAACGCCTGCACACATTCCTGGAGGCCTGTGTCGAACCAGTCCGGTTGCCGTCCTGGACGTTCGAGATTCACAAGGGCGGGCCGCCCGCGCCGACCGAGCAGTTGTTCGAGCTTGCCACCGGGATCTTCGGTGGGCCACGACTCAAAGCGCAAACCCATACCGAATGGAACGTCCCACCTGGTTCCGTCAACGATGCGCTCGGTGTGCTTGTCCGGTCCGATGCGGTCACAACCTACGGACATTCTTTGGCGGCACTGACGTACAGCGCGCCCGTACGCCTGATCGACCTGGACACCCGCGTGCCGTTTCCCGACATCACCCCGGACATGTTCGGCGGTTTTGCCGTGGATGGATACGGCCGGACTCTCGGCGAATCTGGAATACGCGCAACCCTCGGCAACGCGGCATCCTCACTGTCCCTGTGGCTCAATCTGCCTGCAGACGAACGGTTGTCGTCCGGCGCTCGTCACCTACAAGACCATCTCCCGTTCCGGCTGTCAGCGAAACACTGGCGTCTCTGGCGGCCGACCCGTCGCGGAGACTCATACCGTTCCAACAAGATTCCGTCGCCGGTCTCCGACCACGGTTGAATCACGCTGCAAGCATCCTCATCTCGGGCAGAGTTCGCCGATCTCGGAGACAATGTGATTCGAGCTACGAACCACCCATACCGCGCGCCCGTCTCGCAATGACGGCATCAGAAATCGGTCCTTCTCAATGGGCCAGTGCACAAACGGAAATCCGCCGGCCAGCTCATCCTGGACTTCTCCGGCGATCAAGGCCCTCAGTTCCTGTGCAGACTGTTCGACGTGCGGCCCGACGCACCTGATACCGATCAGAGAACTGGTTCCTGCACTCTTGTCTTTTGGCCGCGGTCCAGCGTCGAGCGCGAGGTGGCACTGACCGTCATCGAGCATCGACACCGTCCACACGCAGTTCTGCATGTACGTATCAGGGCCTTGCCATCGGCATTGCAGATCCCTGCCGACGGCCTGGCACGCCTCGACGACGTTGGTAGGGGCGTCGTCTGGTGCATCCGGCCCCATGATCGGAAAGCTCCATACCCCCACGTAGTCGAAGTCGGGCATATACATGCCTTCACTATGGCACGTTGTCAGAACGCGTCCTCCTCGAGTTCCATGATCTCGTTGTCCAGGGAGCCCAGGATTTCTTTGGTCGACGCCAGGACGGGCAGGATGTTCTTCGCGAAGTACGACGCGACGACCACCTTGCCCCGATAGAACGATCGGTCCTTTGCCGACGCATCACGATCCAAGGCTGCCAACGCGACTTCGGCTTGCACCAGCAGTCGCCATCCGATGAGCAGGTCACCTACCGCGTACAGAAAGCGCACCGAGCCGAGGCCTATCTTGTACAACTCGGAAGGCTGGTCTTGGGAAGCCATCAGGTAGCCCGTGAGCGTCCCGGCCATCTCCTGCACGTCGGTCAACGCGGTCTCGAGTAGGACTCGTTCGGCCTTGAGACGACCGTTCCCGGCCTCACTGTCGATGAACTCTCGTATGCGACCGGCTACGTGAGCGAGTGCAACACCGCGGTCGCGGGCAATCTTTCGAAAGAAGAAGTCCTGCGCCTGGATTGCCGTGGTGCCCTCGTACAGGGTGTCGATCTTGGCGTCGCGGATGTACTGCTCGATGGGGTAGTCCTGAAGATAGCCCGAGCCGCCCAGGGTCTGCAGGCTCTCGGTGAGCAGTTCGTACGCCTTCTCGGAGCCGACGCCCTTGACGATCGGTAGCAGTAGGTCGTTGACCCGCGCGGCCAATTCGGCGTCTGCACCGGAAACCAATTCGGCGACATCGGCATTCTGATGGGCAGCGGTGTAGAGGTAGACCGCTCTGAGGCCCTCGGCGTAGGCCTTCTGCATCGCCAGGCTGCGTCGGACGTCGGGGTGATGCGTGATCGCGACTCGGGGTGCGGTCTTGTTTGTCAGTTCGGTGAGGTCCGCACCTTGAATTCGTTCTTTTGCGTACTCCAGAGCATTGAGATAGCCGGTGGACAATGTTCCTGTTGCCTTGGTACCCACCATCATCCGTGCATTCTCGATGACCTGGAACATCTGGGCGATACCGTTGTGCACATCACCCACGAGCCAGCCGACCGCGGGAACGTCCGTGGCCCCGAACGTGAGTTCGCAGGTCGGGGATGACTTGAGGCCCATCTTGTGTTCGACGCCGGTGACGTATACCCCGTTGCGCTCGCCCAGTTCGAGTGTCTCCGAATCGAAGTGGAACTTCGGAACGTAGAACAGGCTCAGCCCTTTGGTTCCGGGGCCTGCTCCTTCGGGTCGTGCAAGCACCAAGTGGAAGAGGTTCTCGGCAGTGTCTCCGACGTCGCCGCCGGAGATGAACCGCTTGACACCCTCGATGTGCCACGTACCGTCGCCCTGCTCGATCGCCTTTGTTCGGCCTGCGCCCACATCGGATCCGGCGTCGGGTTCCGTCAGCACCATGGTTCCAGCCCAGCCGCGCTCGAATCCCTCTTTGGCCCAATGTTTCTGCTGTTCGTTTCCGATGGAGTAGAGCACGCTTGCCATCAGCGGGCCCATGTTGAAGAAGCTAGCCGATCCGTTTGCCGCGACCAACATTTCGCCGATCGCCCAGACCAGCGGCGCCGGAGCGGGGACACCGCCCATGCCCTCGGGTAGACCGAGCCGAGACCAACCGGCCTCGTTCACCGCCTCGACGGTCTTGCGTAGCGGTTCCGGGACCACGACCGCGTGATTGGGTGCGTCGAATTCGACAGGGTTCCGATCTGCGTCGGCGAAGGACGCGGCGACCGGGCCCTCCGCCAGCCTCGCTACCTCGGCAAGAATGTTGCGCACAGTGTCGGTGTCGAGATCCCCGTAAGCACCGGCATCCAACAGCTCGCCGATCCCGAGTACCTCGAACAGATTGAACTCGATATCACGGACGTTGCTTTTGTAGTGACCCATTGTTCTCCGACCTTGGTTCGTCAGCAATACGGCTTGTCAGCAATACGGCTCGTCAGCGGTACACAGAAAGCCTGCCCCACAAGGAATTCAGTACGCAACCGTAGGTAGCGACGAGTGACTTTGCTGCGAAGTAGCGCAGTCGTAGATTGTTTTGAAACATTCACTCGTACAATGTTTCCGAACGAAGGCTTACGTCGGTCGAGTAGTGCTCATGTTACGGCCATATTGGTCAAAGCAGTTATGCATAAAGTGAAGTGACTATCCCAACTTCGAGAACATGCGCATTCGCCCTGATCGGTGAGTATGGACTTCGATAGACCAGAAACATCTGTCGTTGGTAGCCGGGGGTTTCCTCGATCAGTTGCGGTGGCGTCGAACGCCATCGTCAACCCGAATGTTGTCTGGGATCCGCGACCGTCCAGAGAGTAACGCCCCGTTCTCGGGGCCAATTCGCGCTACCGTCGGGCTAGATACCGTCTGAACCGGGGAGGCGCGCCCATGACACGACGACAGATCCGAGGGCTTGGTGCCGCCGTGCTCGTTTCGGCCTTTCTGACGGCCTGCGGTAGCGAGGATCCTGAAGGGCCCGATCCGCGGGCGAGTACGACAACACGATCGGCGCCTGCCGTGGCCTTCGGCGAACCCGAGACCGTCGCCGACGGCTTGGACGCGCCCTGGTCGATCGCTTTCCACGGCCGGACGCCACTTGTGAGCGAGCGCGACAGCGCGCGAATCCTCGAAGTCGACGGTAGCGGAATCACCCGCGAGATGGGAGTCATCGACGGTGTCAGCCCTAGGGGCGAGGGCGGTCTCCTGGGAATCGCAGTACATGAAAAACGTCTGTACGTGTACCTCACCGCGAACGGGGAAAACCGGATCGAGCGCTTCGACATCACCGGCGATCCCGGAGCGCTTGGTCTCGGGCCGGCCGAGACGATTCTCGACGGACTCGCTTCGGCCAACTACCACAACGGAGGTCGCATCGCCTTCGGTCCGGATGGGATGCTGTACGCCACCGTCGGTGATGCCGGTAGTCGAGACAGGGCTCAGGACCTCGACTCGGTGTCCGGGAAAATCCTTCGAATGACTCCGGATGGCGGTGTACCGCAAGATAATCCGTTTGCCGGCTCGCGCGTCTACAGCCATGGCCACCGCAACTCGCAGGGCATTGCCTGGGCCGAGGACGGCACGATGTACGCCAGCGAGTTCGGGCAGGACACCTGGGACGAGCTCAATGAAATCGAAGCAGGCGGAAACTACGGGTGGCCTGAGGTCGAAGGCATTGCCGGCGAGGACGCGTTCATCGACCCGCTCCAGCAATGGTCACCGGATGATGCCAGCCCCAGCGGAATCGCCATCCACGACGGCACGATCTACATCGCCAATCTTCGTGGCGAGCGGCTCCGGGTTGTGCCGCTGACCGATCTCGCAACGGCCGACGAGCACTTCGTCGACACATACGGACGCCTTCGAGACGTGGCCCTCGCTCCCGATGGGTCGCTGTGGATATTGACGAACAACACGGACGGTCGTGGCGACCCGAACCCCGGTGACGACCGCATCATTCGCGTCCCGTTGCGCTGAGTCGATATACGGCGAACGCAGCACTTTCAGCCGGACGAGCCTGGCCGAGGCCGGTGATTCACTACTATCGCTACGACAGATGACGCGGGCACGGATCGGAGAGACAGCATGGGGACTTGGGGTTCAGGACCTTTCGACAACGACGTAGCGGGCGACCTGCTCAGCGCGATACAGGCGGGTGACTACGACATCGACGATTACGCTCGCCACCCCGACGACGGCTACCTCGATGCCGATGATGCTCAAACAGCCATCGCTGTCGCCGAGATTCTTGCGGTTGCGCACGGGGTTGCGCCGAAGCCCGTGCAGCTGGACGAGATTGACGCCGCGAGGTACGCCGGAACCTTGAGCCCGGAGCAGAAAACCTGGATCCTCAACGCTCTCGAGCGCGCAGTCTCCGACAGCGACACGTCGGAGTTGCACGAGTTGTGGGAAGAGAACGGTCCCGAAGATCTCGAGGCTTGGCGGGCACCGATTCTGAGCAGATTGGCCAGTCTCAAATCGGTGGGATGAGTGTCGCCCGTCGACAGTCTCTCGGTCACTCGGAATTCGACGACGACAGGCTCTGCTTGACGTACCGGGTGGTGTCGTCGGCGAGAATTTCGGCGAGCCCGCTTTCGATGCCGTCCAGTGCTTGCGCCGCGACATCAGCAGGATCGATCTTCTGTTCGGCCGGTACGCCCGCGGCCATGTCGGTGTCCATGTATGCGACATGGAGTGCCGACACGGAGATTCCGCGCGGCGCCAGTTCTTCTCGAACGGCGTCGCTCATCGCCCATGCCGCGGCCTTCGATGACGCGTAAGACCCCAGTGCGGCAGGATGGAACCAGGACAGTACTGAGAGAACATTGAGTACTGTTCCGCCTCCGTTGTTTTCGATGACGGGAGCAAACGCTCGGGTCACGGCGAGTGGGCCGTAGAAATTGACGTCCATCTCGCGTCGAACGTCATCGATGTCGCCGCTGATCAAGGCCGCGGAGGTGGAGATACCGGCGTTGTTGACCAGCAAGGTCGCATCCGATGCGATTCGGGCCGCAGCCGTGATCGATTCGGCGTCCGTCACGTCCAATTTCAGGGGAATCACGCCGGGCAGGTCGACAGTTTCCGGATTGCGGGCAGCTGCGTACACCTTCGCGCCGCGCTCGACGAGTCCCGCAGCCAAATGCCGTCCGAGTCCACGATTGGCTCCGGTCACAACGGCAACGGTGTTGTTCAGGTCCATGATTTCTCCCAGTGCTGCGGCTAGCGTCGGCTGCTCCGACATTTAGATTATGAATGTAATCTAAGATCGGGTTAAGATAGATGTCAAGTGAAATCCAAGCCGGAGGGATGCTGATGGGCCGCGTATCGCAGCAGCAAGCGGAAGAGAACCGTCGACGCGTCGTGGAAAATGCCGCCCGCCTGTTCCGTGAGAAGGGCACTCACCTCAGCGTCGCAGACTTGATGAAGGCGTCGGGACTGACCCACGGTGGTTTCTACAAGCAGTTCGCGTCCAAGGATGCGCTGATCGACGAAGCTACCGCCCATGCTTTTGCCGAGTTGGCTCAGCTTCACAGTGCGGGGCTCGAAGAGCATGCAGGGCAACGTGACTCTGCCCGGAAAGCTCTGATCGACACTTATCTCTCGGTGGAGCATCGCGACAACCCGGCAGACGGATGCCCCGCTGCCGCGCTCGCCGCCGACATGGCGCGCGAGCCTGCAGACAGCGGGGCCCGTCGGGTTTACACGGAGGGCGTGGGTGATTTTGCCGCAGCCCTGGCTGACGAGGAAGCGGACGGTCTCGTCCGGCTCTCCACCATGCTCGGCGCATTGGTCCTCGCGCGAGCTACGAAGGGATCCCCCCTCTCCGAGGCAATTCTCGATTCCGCGCGAGCTGCGCTGGGTTCGACGGATCGCGAATCAGCGCTGACGTCGGCGACCAAACCCTGACGCAACTTGCCGATCAGAGGGCCTCGAGAGCCCCGGTCATCTTCTTGACTGTCTCGGGTGCCACCTTGGCCTCGAATCCCGCTTTCAACAGTGGGGAGGCGATCTTGGCAGCGCCGTTGAATTCGACGTTCGCTCGGTAGTCGACTTCAGTCGAGTTCGCGCCGATTGCCGTCAAGGTGATGTCGTCAGTACTCGTGGCGGTCTTGTTCTTTCCTTCGAGCACAATGTGATTCGGCTCGTCGGTCACCAAGGTGTACGTCAGTTCGGTGCCGATGCCGAACAGCTTGGACACGTTGTGCCACTGGGTTCCGATACCGATCGGGCCATCCGAGGTCTGGGTGCAACTCTCGGTGCCCGGATCCCACAGTGGGGCGTTGGCGAAGTCGCGGAGAAACGCGGCCGCCTTCTCGATCGGTACTTCGGCGGTGAACTTTCGTGTGACTTCGACCATGTTTCGTGCCTTTCGATTCGGTCTCGTAAGTCTGGATCTCGCGCATCGGGTTCGTCGAGACAACGCCGAGCGTCGCGGTCGAACGATCTAGTTGATACCGACGACTTCCTGGGCGATCGCTGCCAGTCTCGCCTGAGCAGCGGAGACAACGCCATGTCGGTTCTTGTGCGCTTCCTCGTACGCGACGATATCTCGCACTTGGGCGGCCTCGGTCAGTTCCTTCACCGCGGAGACAGCTTGGGTGACGTTGAGTTCGTCGAAGTCTTCGATGGGAAGTTCAGTGGGGTCGAGTAGCCCACTCGACTTTCGTACCGAACGGAAGACGTCGGCGGCACCGTCAGCACCTTCTCGGCGAGTGACCTTCTCAGCCGTGGCGATGGCCGCATCCCTACTGGCCGAGAGTGTTTTCACAGTCACGTCACCGGCATATGCGCCCCAGCTGATCAGCTCACCCAGTACCGGCGGTGAGGTGCGAACAGCGTCGATGGCACGGTCGAGACTGCGTGTCGACCAGGAGACCGGAACGTTGACCAGCCGTATCGCCGCGCCGGTGGCAGCTTGCATCGGTGTGCGGCGCAAAGCTGCCGGTCCACCGAGTGCCTCTTCGGCCAAGACAGTCGTGAGCCAGTCCACGGTCGCGGAGTGTGCAGTGATGAGGCGGTCGGCCAACGCCGCGACGGTCTGATCGCCGCCGGCTGTGGCCAGGGCTTTGAGGTAGCGCGAGCGGTCGAGGAGTTGATGTTCGAGCGCAAGGTCACCCAGTACAGCTTCGTCGAAAGGTTGGGCCTGTTCGACCATCGCTTTCACTCCTGCTGTCGCTCGCCCGATGAACGGACCGACCAATTCCGGCACGCCCCCCAGATCGCGAACAGTGGACTCTATGGAACTCGCCCTTTCACGGCCGTTCTCTGCGTTTTCCGTCAATTCGCGTCGAACAGCCTCGGTTCTGGCCTGTGCGACGCGCGTTTCGGCGACCTGGATCTCGGTGTGCGTCAGTCCGAGGAGGATGCGTAACTGGGTGATCAAGGCGGACGTCGTTTCGGAGTTGCTCATATCGGGGTCGTCCCTTCGTCGGTGCGTGCTTTACGTGATGTTCAGCTTCTGCTCGACGAGTGCTCCGCGGGTCGCGGAGCCACCGCCGCTACGCGGGCTACCCCGACCTACCGCGTAGTAACCACAACGAACAAGTGGGGTCGACGCACCGAGATCGTCGGCGCCAGGACGAGTGAGATCCCGGCCACCCCGAGGTTTCGATTTCTATTCGGCGGGAAGGAGGCATGTGCAGTGCATCCATCCAGAAGCCCACGAGAAACTGCGTCACCTGAGGAGTATCGATATGCCGGACCAGTACGCAATGCAGGACCCGACCACGCGGTTCCCCGCTCCTGTGCGTGAGCGGCAGGCGGAGATCGCACACCCCGGTCTCACCGCAGACATGATTTCTCCTCCCGACCACGGTGAAAACACCTATCGAGGAAGCGGTCGACTCGAAGGAAGGCGTGCGATTGTCACCGGAGCGGATTCGGGCATCGGACGTGCGGTCGCGATTGCATTTGCCAGAGAAGGCGCGGACGTTGTCCTGAGTTATCTCGACGAGGAAGAACAGGACGCTCGGGAAACCGCTCGCTGGGTCGAGGAGGCAGGTCGCAAAGCCGTCTCGGTGCCGGGAGATCTCCGAAGCGAGGAACACTGTTCTGCTTTGGTCGAAACCGCGGTGCGTGAACTCGGCGGACTCGACATCTTGGTGAACAACGCCGCGTTTCAGATGGTGCAGATGGGCGGCATCGCCGATATCACCACCGAACAATTCGACCGTGTGATGAAAACCAACCTCTACGCACTATTTTGGCTCTCCAAAGCAGCGATCGCGCAGATGGAGCCCGGATCGACGATCGTGAATACCTCGTCCATCCAAGGTGCGTCCCCGTCGCCCGAGCTGCTCGATTACGCCACGACAAAGGCGGGCATCATCGACTTCACCAAGGGGCTGGCCGCCGATGTCGCACGAAAGGGAATCAGGGTCAATGCCGTTGCACCTGGACCGATTTGGACGCCACTGATTCCGGCGACGATGCCCAAGGAGAAGTTCGAGACGTTCGGGGACGACGTTCCGCTCGGTCGGGCAGGTCAGCCGGCCGAGCTTTCTCCCGCCTATGTATTTCTCGCCTCTGGCGAATCCAGTTACACCACTGGGGAAGTCATCGGCGTGACGGGTGGAAAACCGCTCACCTGAATGTGCGACTAGACAAGGCGTACGACGACGGCGTAACGGTCAACCGTTGTCGAGACCCGCTGCGACCATCGCTGCGGCGGTCTCTCGTTCGGAGAATGAGCCCTTCTCCAGACCCCGGATGACGCCGGAGCGATCAGCGGGGGAACGGTTTTGGTTCAACTTCGCTTTTCCGTAGACACGGGTCACGTTCAGTTCGATCCCCACAATCCCTCGCAGCTGCGCATCGACGAACTGCGGCGGCGCGTCGGTGACCTTCCATTCGTTCTCACGGCCGGATTCATGTCGAGCTGTCAGTGCGGTGACGTGCGCACGCAGCCACTGCTCGTCGTCGTGCGCAACCAGTTGGCCGTAGACGTAGAGAACTTCGTAGTTCCATGTCGGGACGACCTTCCCGTGGACGCTCTTGCTCGGGTAGAACTCGGGGCTCACGTAGGCGTCGGCGCCGGGGAGGATCACCAGAGACTCCGATGTCCCGGTGTATCGCCAATGCGGATTCGTCCGGGCGAGATGCCCCTCCAACACGTTTCCTTCGGCGTTGTACAGCAGTGGCATCGACGTGACTTCGAGGGTCTCGGGGCCCGGTGTGACCAGGTGTCCGAATCCACCGGCGTGGAGAGAGTCGCCGACCGCGTCGTCCGAGAGGCGGAATTGTCCGGGCAGTATCATGTGTCTCCTCGCAGATTTTTTGTCATGTGACAATGTGTCACAGCGTGGAGGTTTTGTCATGTGCTAATAGAGTGAGCCTGTGACCAGCACTGTGGCGTACCAGGTGAGGCTCTATGTCGTCCGCGGGACAGCGGGCGAGATTTCCGAGGGCATCCGCAATCTCATCAGTGCTGGGGTACTGGCTCCAGGGGATGCGTTGCCGCCCATACGGGCCTTGGCCGACGATCTCGAGGTTCACCGGAACACAGTTGCCGGAGCCTATCGCTTGCTCGTGGCGGGGGGAGTTGTGGAGACACAGGGCCGGCGCGGCAGCTTCGTGCGAGCCATACCGTTCCTGGAAGGAGAAGGCGGTACCGCTCTTCCTGGCAGCGTGGATCTCGCCAGCGGAAATCCTGATCCGGCATTGCTGCCTGATCTCAGAGCCTCGTTGGACCGGACCACTTACACGCCCCGGTTGTACGGCGCCGCAGCCACCGAGCCTCTACTCGATTCCTGGGCACGTTCCTCGATCGAGGACGAGGTTCCAAGGCCGTGCTCGATCACCATCACCAACGGTGCCGTTGACGCGGTCGAGCGACTGTTGACCGCTCATTTGACCCGAGGTGACGCCGTCGCGATCGAGGATCCGTGCTTCCTGGCGAGCATCGGAACGCTCAAAGCCAACAGCTTCCGAGCGGTACCGATGGACATCGACACTTCGGGTATTACCCCGCAAGGGCTGCTGCGTGCTCTCGAAAGTGGTGTGCGCGCGATTATTTGCACCCCTCGTGCGCACAACCCCACCGGGGTCAGCATGAGCGCCGACCGAGCGGCGATTCTCGGAAGCATCCTGGCCGAGTTCCCTCACGTTCTGGTAATCGAGGACGATCACTTCTCTGCCGTGTCCAGCAATCGGTACTGTCGGCTCGCTCCGATGAGCACGACGCGGTGGGCGCTTGTTCGTTCCGTGTCGAAATTTCTCGGGCCCGACCTGCGCGTGGCAGTGGTCGCCTCGGACCTCGACACCGGCATTCGGCTGAGCACTCATCTCCGGTCGGGCGCCAACTGGGTCAGTCACCTGCAGCAGCGCTTGAGTGCTGAACTGCTGAGTGATCCGACGGTGATCGACGGCCTCGCCGATGCTCGCGCTGTCTACGAGCGCCGCCGAACCCTTCTGAAATCTGCACTGTCAGAACATGATATCGAGGTTCCTGACACTTTCGACGGACTCAATGTCTGGGTTCCGCTGGATCGGGATTCCGAACCGATTGTCGAGCGACTCGCCGAGTCTGGCTGGCTCGTGCGGGATGGAAGTCAGTTCTCGGCGACGCCGGGTCAGTGCCACCGGGCACTTCGTGTGACCGCCTCCACCCTCACCTCCGACCAAGCTCGCGAGTTCGCCAGTGCCCTGGCTGAAATATTGGCGAGCCCGTAGTCGTCCAGCTGCACTACGGTGCGAATCTGAGTCTCTCGCGTCTCGACGAAACTACCGGCGACGGCTGGATCGATAGGATCGGTTCGAGCGACGACGAAGGGTGTAATTGTGGCGAGGGCGGTTGTTGTCGGTGCGAGCCGAGGTCTCGGTCGTGCTTTGATCGAGGGACTGAGGAGCGACGGCCACGAATCGGGAAGGCGACGCCTTCACTTCCGACTCTGAGTTCACAGATCAATCCAACGTCGACATGCTGGAAATGTTCAGCGCCAACATCACGGGCACGATTCTTTGCCCGAGCGCCTGATCCCGCGAACGATCGGCAGTGGCGTTCGGTGCATCGAAGTTCGCGATCAACGGCATTGCCGACGCATGGAGAGGGCTATCGGAAGGACCGACTCGCGGTGACTGTCCTGCATCTCGAATATCTCAATACAGAAGACGGACTCGACGTGCCCCGCGACGTCGCGGCCACCGGGGAAGAGGGATCCTGGTCCCGGTGCATCACGTTGTGAATACGATGCGCCCGACTATTCTGACCCAAGGTTGTGAACCTTTGCCGTGAATCTGTTTGTCGAACAGGCATATTCAGAGATTTTACCCATAGGTCAGGAGGTAAGCTCCTGCCGGATACACGACGGTGAGCCCCGTCAGGAGCCATGCCATGTACGGCCGGATGTAGAGGCGCCGCAGGCGGTGCAATCGCAGGGAAGATCGCAAGAACGCACCTACGGAGCCGAGCAGCAACACGAGGCTCGGGACGAACACCGCCAGCCGGCGATCTTTCTGTGAGCACAGCAAGGTGTCGGTGCCGAAGCATTCGCCTCGTCGCGAGCCCAACCACACGATCGCGATAACCAATACTGCGGTAGCCAGAACGACTGACAGGCCGTACGTCAGGGTTCGCCTGTCGATCTTTCGCTCTCGACGCTGAATTACATCTGGTGCGTCAGAACTGTCGGTCATCACACCCCCTCGTGAACATCGCACCTTACTTCGTGGATCGCCGGTGGGAGAGGGCGTACAGCACAACTCCGACGGCCAAGAGTAATGATGCGCGCAACCATGTCGCAGCGCTCTGCTGGGTGAGCAACGCAACGCACGTCCCGAGGGCGAGGATCGGAAAGATGATCGGCGTTCGGAAATGTTCGTGTTGCACTACGTCACGACGTAAAACCAGGACCGCGATGTTGGTGCTGATGAATACGAAAAGCAGCAGGAGTACCACCGTCTCCGCCAGGGCCGACAACGAGCCGGTGACGCACAGGGCCATGGCAACGGCGGTGGTCGCGATGATCGCCACCCAAGGGGTCCGGCGCCGCGGCAGCACCCGCGCGAATACGCTGGGGAGCAAGCCTTCCGACGCCATTCCGTACGTGAGCCTGCTCGCCATGATCATTGTCAGCAGTGCGCCGTTGGCGACGGCGACCAACGCGATCAGGCTGAACAGGCGAGGTGGAACGCCGACGTCGGCAGCTGACACAACTTCCAGCAGTGGCCCGGAGGATGCGGCAAGTTCGTCGGCGGGCAGGACCACCGAGACAGCCAGGCCGACAAGGACATAGGCGGCGCCGGCTGTCAGCAATGCTCCGAACAGTGCGCGTGGGTAGACCTTGCTCACGTTCTTCACTTCTTCGGCGACGTTCGCGGACGTTTCGAAGCCGACAAAAGAGTAGTACGCGAGGAGTGCCGCAGCCAGCACCGCGAGTGCAGGCGATCGGCTGTCGTCGAACTCCACGACGCGGCTCAGGGTTCCGTCGCCGCGCCCGAGAACTATGCAAGCGAGGACGACAACGAGGACGAGCCCGGTGACCTCCACGACTGTCATGATGACGTTGGCGCGCATCGACTCCTTGATGCCTCTGGCATTGAGAAGTCCCACCAGGAGCAGGAAGACGAGCGCCGCTGGAACGGTTGGGACGTCGATGAAGGCTTTGAGATAGTCGCCCGAGAAGGCGAGGGCGAGTCCCGCCGCACTGGTTACGCCGGCCGCCAGCATCGAGAAGCCGACAAGGAACGAGATCAGTGGTTTCCGATACGCCCGTTGGGCGAATACTGCTGCACCGCCCGCCCGCGGATATTTGGTGACCAGTTCGGCATACGACGTTGCTGTCAGCAATGCCATGACGAGCGCTACGAGCAGTGGTACCCAGACGGCTCCACCAACTTCACCGGCGATGACGCCCACCAATGCGTAGATGCCGGCGCCCAGGACGTCTCCGAGGATGAACATGAAAAGGAGTGGGCCGGTTATGGCCCGAGTGAGAACGTTCTTACCGCCGCCTTCATCTCCGCGTGCGGTTTCGTCCACGTTCTCAGCACCCGCGGCGCGTCGCATATGCAAGGTTCGTCCTGTCTTCATGGTGGCGTGCCGCCACCTCAGGAGCAGACATGTACCCAATGACCGAAATTTCAAACAACAGATCAAACGTGGACAGTGGCCGTGCAGTTCAGATCGCGCGCCTTCCCGTGCTTTCCTTGTATGTGAGTGAGTAGCAGTGCGTGAATTGCAGAAGTAGTGACTGGAGGACGACGTGGCCGAAACGACGGTTGCCGCGGTGATGGACGAGCTTGCTGCGCTCGAGGATCCGAAGGCGCGTGCGGTGAACGAGAAGCACGGTGACGACCACGGCGTGAACCTCACGAAGCTGCGCGCCGTTGCGAAGCGATTGAAGACTCAGCAGGAACTCGCACAACAGCTTTGGACGACTGGCGATACCGCCGCGCGGCTGCTGGCCCTTTTGATCTGCCGCCCGAAGGCGTTCGGGAGTGACGAGTTGGACGTCATGTTGCGTGAGGCCCGTACTCCCAAGGTGCATGACTGGCTCGTCAACTACGTGGTGAAGAAGAACCCGAACGCCGAGGAGTTGCGCGTGGCCTGGACCGCTGACCCCGATCCCGTGGTCGCGAGCGCCGGCTGGGCCCTGACTACCGAGCGCGTAGCGAAGAAGCCCGAGGGCCTTGATCTTTCAGGATTGCTCGACGTCATCGAGGCGGAGATGAAGGATGCCCCTGACCGCCTGCAATGGGCGATGAACCATTGCTTGGCTCAGATCGGGATCGAACATGCCCAGTACCGTGCCCGGGCAATCGACATCGGTGAACGTCTGCGAGTGCTCGAGGACTACCCGACGCCCCCGAACTGCACCTCGCCGTTTGCGCCCATCTGGATCTCGGAGATGGTGCGACGACAGAGCGAGAAGTAGGTCAGCTAGCGCGACGTTCGGACAGCGGCAGTGTTGCGACGACGGGAATGTTGCATCGCATCGTTCGGGTGTACGCCACGATCGGGATCGTCGTTCCGATGCTCGGTGTCGCGACCGCCGTCGATCTCGGGGTACTCGGTGACCCGTGGATCCTCACCTCGATTGCACTCACCGTCGTCGCCGCCGTGATACTCACCGCGGTAGTGCTTCCTGCCCAACGGCTGACGATGGCTGCGATCGACGGAACCGGGACCGGTGTGGACGTCGCAACGCGGCTGACCCGTCGACTGGGTACTTCGACGGGAATCTTCAATCTGCTGTGGGTCGTTGTCGTCGTACTGATGATCTTTCGGCCAGGATCGACAACCGGTGTGTAGTCCTAGGTGATTTTCACGTGTCGGTGACAGCGGAGCTTGACCTTGACACAGTGACAAGGACTCCAATGGTCGACGAAGGAGGTGGTTGTCGTGAACACAACCAACCACGGTGGGCAGAATGCTCACCTCGTCGACGCACTGGCCGCAGCCGATCCCTCGGTTCGGCTGCGAGCCGCGCTCGCCGCCGGCACACGCCCGGACCCTGAGCTGACGAATGCCCTGCTCGATCGGTGTGCCGTCGAGCCGGACTTCTTCGTCCGCGACATGTTGACCTGGGCATTGTGCCGCCTGCCGGCCGAAATCACGGTGCCGCAGCTGATCCGTGAGCTCGGGTCCGACGGTTCGCAAGCCCGCAGCCAGGCACTCCACACCTTGTCCAAGGTCGGCGATCCGATCGCGTGGCCCGAGGTCTCTGCGCTGGTTCACGACCAGGACGACGAAGTCGCGCGCAGTGCGTGGCGTGCGGCCGTGGCTCTCGTGCCGGTTGGAGGTGAAGGTGCACTCGCGACCGATCTGGCCACCGAACTCGGACGGGGTGAACTGCAGATGCAGCTCAGTCTCAGCAGAGCTCTGACAGGGCTCGGCGAGGCTGTACTTCCGGTGCTCGACGCGGCCGGCGCAAGCACGAATCCGCGTGTTCGGGCGCATGCTGATGCTACAAAGCAACTCTGGCACGACCCCGACGGTGGGTTCGCTCTCTCGCACGAGTTGGCGAAGCGCGTCGCGGCAATCGGCCCGGACGCGTAGGAAGGGGAGACGGATGTTGATCGGCGAGGTCTCGCGGCGCTGTGGTGTCAGCACACGGATGCTGCGTCACTACGACACATTGGGGCTGGTGAAGCCGACGGGCCGCACGTCCGGCGGTTACCGCGAGTACTCCGCCGACGACATCCGTCGACTCTTCCACGTCGAAAGCCTGAGGACGTTGGGGCTCTCGTTGAACGAAGCCAAGCGTGCACTGGACGAGCCGGGCTTCGCCCCAGCCGATTTGGTGGGTGAACTCATGCAACACACTCGTCAACGGATCGCGGCGGAGGAGGAATTGCTGACCAAACTCGAAAGGGTCGACGCCACTGCCCCTTCGGAGTGGGACGACGTCCTGCGCATGGTCTCGCTGTTGCGTGCACTCGAATCCGAGTTCGCCGCCCACCGTCAGCAAGCGATCCTGTCGCAGGATGCGAATGCGGCATTGCCCGTCGACGCACTCGTCGAAGCCATCCTGTCGGAGAAGGATGCCAACGTGGCGGGTGCGTTGCAGTGGGCGTTGGCGAGGACCGAAGGTGCGGGCCTTGCAGGTCTCGCGAAGGGGCTCGAATCGGAGGACGTCGAGGTTCGACGCCGCGCGACGTCGGCCATATCCGGGATCCACACAGAGGAAGCAACTCGGTCACTGAAGCGAGCTCTCGATGATTCGGACGCGATAGTCCGCGCCGACGCCGCTCTCGCCCTCGGATCTCGCGGAGAGGCCGTCTCGATGCCCGCTCTCCTCGAGATGGTCGCCGACGGGCGACGCGACGTCGAGGCCGGCGAGGTGCTCGGTCTTCTCGCGGAGCACTCACCGACCAGCGGTGAGGTCGTCGATGCCGTGCAGGCAAAGCTCGACGGCACTGACGACGCCCCGACGAGGTTGCGAATCACGCAGGCGCTCGCCGAGATTCCCGGCGTGGCAGCACGCGAAGCGCTCGTCGGGATCGCCAGCGACGACGACAAGACGGTCGCGTCCACGGCGGCGGCGATTCTCGAGATGCGCGATCGAGGACCACGTCGGCGCGAACGACCGCGTATCGGGAGCTGAGACCTTGGGCACGTCTGACAGCGGCAGGGTCAGGCGGTCAAGGCTGCAACGATTTCGCCGCGGCGTTGCCCTTCATCCCTGCGAAGAGCAGGACAAGGAGAACCGCTAGAAACACGACTGTTGAGGCGACAGCCGACACCACAGATCCGAAACCCGTCACGACGCCGATGGTGACCTGCACGCACATTCCCGCTACGGCTGTCCACATCGTCAGGCGCAGAAGCGGACGCGCAATCTGATGGGCCAATCGCCACGCCTCTGGACTCGAGGTCGTCGACTTGGTCCGTATGCCGACAACGGGATTCGGTTCGTCGCCGACGAGTCGCGGCATGAGCCCAGCAACGAACGCGAGGATAAGCGTCGACGACGCAAGTGAGGCCGTCAGACCTAGTAAGTCAGGCGATTCCATCCGTCCAGCCCCCAATCGGCAGATTTGACTCAGCGGACGGTGCCGCCGGGACACGTCCGACTGTATGCGAACGAAGGCATGTACAGCTGTTCGGGTGACGCGATTTCGGGCCTTGCCGGATGAGTAGGGGCCACGTTCTCGGACCGTTGTCAAAACAAGCCCTAGTGCGGATCACCTACGCAGAAAAGGTTTCCCGCCGGATCCGCGAGAACGTCCCAAGTCGATCCACCCACTTCGTGGCGCTCGACGTGGGCCGCGCCTGCCGCGACGAACGCAGCGACGACCTCGTCTCGTGGAGGATCGTGCGACTCGAGGTCGAAGTCGAGGTGAAGCGTATTCCTTTGGCTGCGAGCCTGATCGATTCGTTGGAAACCGAGAGTGAGCGGGAGATCCGGGGCCGTCACCGTGAGGAAGTCTTCGTCGCCGTCAATGCTCGCGTTGCTGAATCGCTCTGACCACCAGGTGGCCAACGATCGGGCGTCCGTTGCATCGAACGTAACCATGGCCAATCGCACCATCCCACACCAACCTCTGTACACGTGAATGCCTTTCGAACGATCTTAGGCAACACCTCGCACCTGCTGCGGAGTGATCAGCGGATAGTGTCTGCTTTCGTGGTGGATCAACGGCGAAAGAGTGTGCGACGCAGGTACCTGAGCCTTGGCATGGGAGAGTTGGCAGCCGCGGCCGTATTCGCCGCTGTGGCTGTCGGCGTCGTGACTCCTCGCCTCGAAGGTCCGCAAGACTCCGCTGCGATGTGGTCGGCGCTGGCCCCACTGCTTGTGATCCTCGTGCAAGCAGGTGTCTATTGGCTGCTTGCACGAGGCTGGACCGAGTTGGAGTCGATGCCGGCCCGCCTCGCAGCGCTTTACCGCGTGTTTCGGGTCCTCGATGTTCTCCTGTTGGCGATAGCGCTTCTCGGCGTTGTCATCTGGTTACCAGATCACTCCGGCGCGGCGTTGGGCGTCGTGGCGGTGTGGGCTTTCGGCGTCGTCGAGTACGTCAATTACTTCGTGGCTCGTCTCGCCTATCCGCTGCGGCGGTGGCCTTTCGAGGTCGGCAAGTGGCGGAGACCCCAACTTGTGCGCGACCTGAACTCGGCGCGCTGATACCGGCAACCAAGTTGTCTTTGCTGTAACGGCAAAATTTGATGCGGGATCGGAGTGGAACCGGAAGAATCGACCCTGCTCGTCCAGGAAGCCTCTGACTGTTCGTCGCGGAGGAAGGAGAAACACCATGGCTACGTCGCGTCGCAGCCGCCGTGATGTCCCACCGCCCCGGGCGGGAAACAGCGAGACAGCCACGCTACGAGCGTTTCTCGACTACCTCCGTGATTCGATTGCCGCCAAGGTCGAGGGTGCTCCGGAACCTCAGGTGCGCAACACAGTTGTTCCGTCGGGAACAACCTTGCTCGGACTGATCAATCATCTGATCTTTGTCGAGCGGTCGATGTTTCTCGCCGAAAACGTGACGGATTGGAAGGCGACCTTTCAGCCGTCATCGAAAGAAAGCGTGGACGATGTCGTCCGTCGCTATCGCGAGACGGTCGAGCGCGCCAACGCAGTTCTCGACGGATGCACAGATCTTGCCGCACCCATCCCGCGACCAGGGGCGAAACGACCCGCTCCCAGTGTCCGTTGGGCGCTCGTGCACATGATCGAAGAGACCGGACGCCATGCCGGGCACGCCGATATCCTCCGCGAACTGATCGACGGTTCGACCGGCCGGTGACATCGCAACACCCGATAGATCCGTCGCTGCAACTGGCAGATCCTCGACGACAACAGTGGCGGTGAGGTCGTTCGTCTCGCCGACAGCTTCCGCGCTTTCATCGAGGTGAATGTCCACGACTGAAATCGGGGCCTACGGGAACCAGATCGGTCGCTCCGTCGGGAGTGGTTACTTCCCAGCGCAGTTCGGATGCAGTCGGGGAAATGAGCGTGTGGATCCACTCGGCCACGACACCGACGATTACTTTCTCCAGTTTCGCGTGCGACCACTCTCGCGGCCGAGTAGGAACCGGCGGTTCCCAGCCTTCCTCGCCCCAGATCACGCCGAATAGCTCTCTCTCGTCACCGATTTGCTGATTCAGGCTGAATGCGTCGGAACCCTCGAATCGTGCCCAGACGCCGAATGTTCCCTCGCCGTCTTGGTCGAGCGAGACATCGATGACAATGCCTTCGGTATGTGCGGTCGCCGTGGCGCGCATCGCCGCCAGCCGGCTTTCGACCACCGACGATGCAGTGTCGAGGACAGATCTCAGCGCGTCACGGTACTCGGCAGACTCCATCGGTACAGGATATAGAATTTCAGGCAATCGACTTCGAGTCAGAGCGCCCCCGACATGGCCGCCCATTGAAGAAGAACGACCGTCTTGCCGTCGACGATTTCTCCGCCGGAGATCATGTCGAGTGCCGTCTCGAACGGCAACTCCAGGACTTCGATGTCCTCACCTTCGTCCGGCACCCCGCCACCACTGCCGGTTCTGTCCGCCGGAGTGTATCGGCCGGCGTAGAAATGCACTCTCTCAGTGACGGATCCGGGGCTCATGTACAGATCGAACAGATGCTGCACCTCACCGATTGCGACGCCAAGCTCTTCGCTCGTCTCTCGCCGAATGGCTACTTCCGGTGTGTCGGAATCGAGCAAACCGGCTGCGGTCTCGATCAACATTCCGTCGGGGTGTGCGTTGACGTAAGCGGGAAAGCGGAATTGCTTCGTCAACAGGACGGTGCGCCGTTCGGGGTCGTACAGCAAGATCGTCGCGCCGTTCCCGCGGTCGTAGGTTTCCCGTTGCTGTGTCTCGAGGGTTCCGTCCCTTCGCCGGTAAGTGAAGGTGCTGCGACGCAACACATGCCAACCGTCCGAGGTGACCTCGACTCGTTCGACCTCGACATTCGGATTACCGTGCAGACCGAAGCCTGTTCGGTCGAGGCCGGTGCGACCCCGGCTGTCCGGAATGTCGACGCCGGCACATCCCACCGTTGCAGTTGGGTGTATCTGCCTGTCGCTGTCAGGTTCGGTCATGTCATCCACCGTAGCGAAGATCGGTCCCTCGGCGTTATTGGGCAACAACAGTTTCAGAGGTTGAGCGCCGTCATGACAGAACCTCTCAGCTCAACTGAGAAGTCCCGCCCCCGTCCGGAGACGGGAGCGGGACTCGGGTATCAGCGAACTGGGCAGTGCGTCAGACAGCTTCCTTTGTCGCCTGCGCTGCGAGGGTGAGCGCGATGTCGACGATCATGTCCTCCTGTCCACCCACCAGACGGCGGCGTCCGGCTTCGAGCAGCAGTGTGCGAACGTCGATTCCGTAGCGCTCCGACGCAGCCTCGGCGTGGCGCAGGAAGCTCGAGTACACGCCTGCGTAGCCGAGTGTGAGGGTCTCCCGATCGACGCGGACCGGCCGGTCCTGCAGCGGACGGACGATGTCGTCGGCAGCATCCTGCAGGGCGAACAGGTCGCAGCCGTGCTCCCACTCCTCGATGTTGGCAACGGCGATGAAGGCCTCGAGGGGGCAGTTACCGGCGCCGGCGCCGTGACCGGCAAGTGAAGCGTCGACGCGTGTGACGCCGTTCTGCACTGCGACAACGGAATTCGCAACCGAGAGCGACAGATTCTCATGCGCGTGGATACCGATTTCGGTGCCCTCGTCGAGGATGTCGCGGTACGCGCGAACACGGTCGGCGACGTCGTTCATCACCAGACGTCCACCCGAGTCGGTGACGTAGACGCAGTGCGCGCCGTACGACTCCATCAGCTTGGCCTGCTTCGCCAATTCTTCGGCCGGAGCCATGTGGCTCATCATCAGGAAGCCCGAGACGTCCATGCCGATCTCGCGGGCAGTCTCGATGTGCTGCGCGGAGACGTCGGCCTCGGTGCAGTGCGTGGCAACGCGAACCGACCGTACACCGAGGTCGTAAGCATGCTTGAGTTCACTGATCGTGCCGACACCCGGAAGCAGCAGCGTGGTGAGGCGAGCGTGCTCGAGCACCTCGGCCGCAGCTTCGATCCATTCCCAGTCGGTGTTCGAACCGGGGCCGTAGTTGAGCGAGCCGCCGGCGAGGCCGTCACCGTGTGCAACTTCGATCGCGTCGACACCGGCAGCGTCGAGAGCTGTGACGATCCGCTTGACGTCGGTAGGCGAAATGCGGTGGCGGACAGCGTGCATGCCGTCACGAAGGGTGACGTCCTGGACGAAGATCTTGCGGTTGCTCACTTGGTTGCTTCCTTCTGCTGGGCGATGCGCTCCGCGATCTGCATTCCGGCGGACGTCATGATGTCGAGATTGCCGGCGTACGCAGGCAGGTAGTGTGCAGCACCCTCGACCTCGAGGAACACCGACACCTGATGGGTGGGGCGATTGCCGTCGACGAGCAATGTCTCGACCGGCTGGTCGGCCGGGATCTCGGTGATCTGGACTTCTTGCTTGAGCCGGTAGCCGGGAACATACGCGGAGACGTCGCCGACCATTTTCTCGATCGACTGACGGATCTCCTCGTGAACAGCCGGGTCCGGGGCGTCGACGAGGCAGAAGACCGTGTCGCGCATGATGAGCGGCGGCTCAGCGGGGTTGAGGATGATGATGGCCTTGCCGCGGCGGGCGCCGCCGACAGCCACGATCGCCTCGGACGTGGTCTCGGTGAACTCGTCGATGTTGGCGCGCGTTCCGGGACCTGCGGACTTGGAGGCGATGGACGCGACGATCTCCGCATACGCCACCGGGACGACCCGAGAAACGGCGGCAACCATCGGGATCGTTGCCTGGCCACCACACGTCACCATATTGACGTTGGGTGCATCCAAGTGCTCGTCCGCGTTGACGGCCGGCACGACGTACGGGCCGATCGCTGCAGGCGTCAGGTCGATCATGCGCTTGCCGAGGGGAGCCAGCCGCGCGTTGTTGGCGACGTGAGCCTTTGCCGAGGTGGCGTCGAAGACGATCTCGATCTCGTCGAAGTTCGGGAGACCGATCAAACCCTCGACACCTTCAGCCGTGATCGGCACGTTCAGACGCGCAGCACGGGCGAGGCCGTCCGACGCCGGGTCGATGCCGACCATCGCGCCCATCTCCAGGTAGTCGGAGTTGCGCAGCACCTTGATCATCAGATCCGTGCCGATGTTGCCCGATCCGATGATCGCGACCTTGACCTTGCTCATGCGTTGTCCTCTTCGCTGGAAAAACTGGTGGTGACGGAACCGAACCCGGAGACGGTCACGGTGACTTCGTTGCCTGCGGTGACCGGCGCCATCGGGCCGAGTGCGCCGGACAGGATCACCTGGCCCGCCGTCAGTGGCTGCCCCAACTCGCGTGCCGTGCGGGCGAGCCAGACGACTGCTTCGATCGGATCGCCCAGGCAGGCGGTTCCGACGCCGGTGGACACCTCGGTGCCGTCGACGGACATCGACATGACGACGCCGGCGGGCTCCACCTCGTCGAGGGTCCGACGTTCGGTTCCCAGGACGTACACGCCCGAGGACGCATTGTCGGCGACGGTGTCACCGAACTTGATGTCCCACGACGCGATGCGGCTGTCGCAGATCTCGATCGCGGCGACGGCGTAGTCGATTGCGCCGCGCACCTGCGCGCTGTCGAGAGGTCCGTCCACAAGGTCGGCACCGAGCACGAAGGCAACTTCCGCTTCGACCTTGGGCTGGATCAAACGACTCATGGGGATGGCGCCACCGGCGGGGAACTCCATGTCGGCGTACAGAACGCCGAGGTCGGGCTGGTCGACACCGAGCTGCTGCTGGACTGCCACCGAGGTCAGGCCGATCTTGCGGCCTACGACGACGGCACCCGCCTGCCGACGGATTTCATCGACTCGGCGCTGGACAGCGTAGGCGGCGACGAGATCGTCGGCGCCGATCAGATCGCGCACTGGCGCGCAGGGAGTACCGCTCGCGATGGCGGCTGCGAGGCGGTCCGCAGCAGCTGCGATGTCGGTCTCGCTAGCTGTACTGGTATTCGTGGGCTGGCTCATGACCACTACCTTCGCCGCAGTACCGAGGTTGCGCCAGGGAACTGTCTCACTCAGCGATACGCTGGGCACGTGACTGGCGGCGCAAACCTCGACACCGTGCTGGGCAAGGCGGTGACGATCCTGCGAGCTTTTCGGGCCGACGACCACATGTTGCCTCTGGCCGTCCTGGTCCAACGGACAGGACTGCACAAGGCGACGGTGCACCGCCTGGCCAACGAACTGGTCGCGAACCGATTACTCGACCGCATCGACGGCGGTTACCGACTCAGCGGCGGTCTCTTCGAACTCGGCATGCTCGCCTCTCTCGAACGTAGCCTCCTGGAGATGGCGATGCCGTTCCTCCAAGACTTGTACGAGCGGACCCACGAGACAGTCCACCTGGGGGTCCGTGACGGCCACGACGTCGTGTACGTCGCGAAGATCGGCGGACATCGACAAGCGAACTCCCCGTCTCGGACCGGTGGCCGGATACCGCTGTACTGCACTGCGATCGGAAAGGCACTCCTGGCGTTCTCCGACAGCGATTTTCGCCGCGAAGTGCTGTCGGAACCGATGACCAGGCGCACCCCGCACACAATTGTCGCGCCCGGCATTCTCAACACTCAACTGAACAGAGTTGTCGAGACCGGCATTGCGTTCGAGCGTGAGGAATCGGCGCCTGGTCTTGCGTGTGTCGCGGCTCCGGTATTCGGAACCAACGACAAACCGGTCGCCGCCATCAGTGTCACCGGCCCCACCAGCCGCTTCGTTCCCGAGAGCCAAGTGCCTTACGTTCGCGCGGCTGCCGAAGGGCTACACAGCACGATCGCTCGTCGCGAACGATTGCGGTGACCTCGCCGTCCCGAACTGGACGAGTCCGCTCAGGGCCTGAGGCAGCGGACCCTCGTGCAAGACGCCGAGACGTTGGGTGGCGCGGGTGAGGGCGACATAGAGCTCCGATGCGCCACGTGGACCGTCGGCGATGATTCGTTCCGGTTCCACCACGAGTACGGCATCGAACTCCAGGCCCTTCGTTTCCGAAACCGGCACGGCGCCGGGCACATCCGCAGGTCCGATGACGATGCTCGTACCTTCGCGCCCAGCCTCGTCCTGATTGAATTCGTCGATGGCGGAGGCCAGTTCGTCGGCCGAGATCTGTCTGGACCACGGCGCGATCCCGCAGGCGCGGACGGACTCGGGTGGTTGGACTCCCGGCGCGAACTCGGCGAGCAATGCGGCGGCGACGCTCATGATCTCGGCCGGCGTGCGGTAGTTCACCGACAGTGATCGGTAGATCCAGCGACCGGGGACATAGGGCTCCATCATCGTCGACCACGAGCGGGCACCGGCCGGTGAACGTCGTTGCGCGAGATCGCCCACCACGGTGAAAGACCGGTCAGGACAACGGCGCATCAGGACCCGCCAATCCATCTCGGACAGTTCTTGTGCCTCGTCGACGACGATATGCCGGTACGTCCAGTCACGGTCTGCAGCAGCACGTTCGGCGAGTTCCCGGGTATCACGTTCGACGAAGCGGTCAGCCAGGTCCTCGGCGTACAGCATGTCCTGGGCGAGAAGGTGATCCTCGTCGTCCATCAGGTCCTCGCGGCTGATCATCATGTCCAATACGCCCGCTGCATACGCAGCCTCGTCGCGGCGTTCACGTTCGGCACTCTGGTCGACGGGCTTGTCCCGGCCGAGCATGTCCACCAACTCGTCGAGCAACGGAACGTCCGAAACGGTCCAGGCGTCACCGTCCTGGCGGAGCAGCTTCTCGTCCGCGCCTGCCGCGCGTAGTCGTGCCGGAGAAGTAAACAGCTGTGTCAGTAGCTCTTTCGGAGTCAGGATCGGCCAGAGGGTGTCGAGCGCCGCGCCAAACGCGCTGTTTCCCACCAGCTCTGCGGTCAGGTCTGCCCGCACTTGCTCCCAGGCTTCACGGTCACTGCGTGTCAACCACCCCTTGCCGATCCGCGCTATCGCCCGTTCGGTCAGCGCCCAGGTGAGGATTTCGGTGAACACAGTGCGAGCGTCATTGTGGGGGAGTCCGCTCGAACGGGCTTCTTCTCGGGCCCACTCCGCGGTTTCGGCGTCGATTCGCACCGTGACGTCCGCCAATTCGATCAACAGCGGGTTCTCGGGCAGTCGCTGATGATCGGCAATCGCTGCGCCGAGAACGTCGAGGATCTTCAGCGAACCTTTGAGTTCGGCGGCGGCCGGGGTGTCCTCGGCGGTGACGCGCAGGCCGGGAACGAGATCACCGGTGGTCATGAACACCACGTCGGATTCTCCCAGCGAGGGCAGTACGCGGCCGATGTGGTTCAAGAACGCCGGGTTCGGCCCGACCACGAGAACGCCGTGACGTTCCATCCGCTCTCGCTGCGTGTAGAGCAGGTAGGCGACGCGGTGCAAGGCGACGACGGTCTTCCCGGTACCCGGGCCACCCTCGATCACCAACACCCCTGGGTGCTCGAGTCGGACGATGTCGTCCTGCTCGGCCTGGATCGTCGCCACGATGTCCCGCATTCCTTCACCGCGGGGTACGTTGACTGCCGCGAGCAGGGCGGAGTCGCTGTGCGCGTCGTGTTCTACGCCGTCGGGGCGTCCGAGTACCTCGTCGGTGAAATCGACCACGCGTCGGCTACGGGTGTGGAACTGACGGCGTCGACGCATGTTTTCCGGGTTGGCAGCGGTGGCCACGTAGAACGCGCGAGACGCCGGTGCCCGCCAATCGAGCAGCACCGGTTCGTAGTCGTTGTCCGCATCGAGAAGGCCGATTCGGCCGATGTACGAAGTCTCACCCGACAGCGAGTCCAACCGGCCGAAGCACAGTCCGTTGTCGGCTACGTCCAGCCTTTTCACTTCTTTGGCAAGTGCGCGCACCTCGGCGTCGCGTTCCATGAGTGCCTCGCCGTTTCCGCGCAGAGCGGTGTTGTACCTGCCTTTGACTCGGGCGCGCTCCGCATCGAGGCGTGCGTAGAGCCCCTCCACATAGTTCCGCTCGGATCGCAGTTCTTCTTCGTATCCCTGGGTTGGCACGTGCCCTCACTTCCGCTGGCTGTTCCGATCCCGTAGTCGGTCGTGCGGGATCGGAAGAGCCATTCTGCGGCACTACCCGGGCCTTGCCGCAAGGCCCCCGGTGAGATATACATTGATAGTGGAAGGGAGTGTTGATCCTCCCTCACAGTTCCGATAACAGATCCCCCAGACTGACGGACGGCTCCCAGCCTGGTCGATGTTTGGACCCTGAACGCCGCGGGTACAAATGTAATGGCCGGTGTTCGAAAATCGGTTGCCCTCATGAACTTACGTGGATCGAGGGATTGTGAAGGCGATACTGGCAACGGCCGCAAGCATCCTTCTGGTGGTTGCCTTGGCCGTCGCCATCTTGCTGTTGCTTTCCGGATCCCCGCGCGAACGCACCTCTCACGAGCTTGCCGATACGGAGCACACGATCGGTGGGCAGCCGACCACCTGCACCGAGTTGTTCGGCGAAACATGCAGCTTTGCTTTGCAGTCGGACTTCAACCAGTGGGGACAAAATCTCGAGAGCTTCGTCAATGCCGGGACTCTCGGTCCCTTTGCCCGCAGCATCGGCTTCGTGGCGGAGGCAAAGCTGAGCTTGCAGGCATGCGAGGTCAGCGCAACCGCTGGTCGGACGATCCTCGATTTCTACACTCTCGCCGGGATCGACCACCCCGCGGCCACGACCACAGACCTCTTCCCCTTCTGGAACGAGTCCCGCCAATTCCTCTGCCCGGTCGACAGTTTCTGAGAACGGTTGATCGCTACTTGAGGCCGGACTGAACAAAAGCGTCGCGCACGTAACGCTGAAGGAATAGATAGATCAGGAAGATCGGTAGGCATGCGAGTCCGGATGCCGCCATGATGGCGCCCCAATTGTTCCCCTCGGCACCGAGGAAACTGCGGATACCGATCTGCAGCACAGAATTCGACTGACGCATGATGAGTGCAGGCCAGAGATACTCGTTCCAGGCTGAGATGAACAGCATGATTCCCAGCGCAGCGAGAGCGGGCTTCAGGTTGGGCAGCACAACCTTCCACAGCGTTGCCCACGAGTTCTGGCCGTCGATCTGACTGGCGTCCAGTAACTCCCGTGGAAATGCTTCCATGTGCTGACGCATCAGCAGAACACCGAACGCCGAGCACAGATTCGGGATCACGATGCCCGCAACGGTGTTGAGCAAACCCATCTGGGAGATGAGCAGGTAGTTGGGGATCATCGTGACCTGGAACGGAACCAGCCATGACCCGACGAAGAGCAGAAACAACGCTTGCTTGCCGAAGAAATTCCACCGCGCGAACCCGTAGGCGGCGAGGACAGCGACGAACAGTTGGCTGACCGACATGACGAACGCCATCGTGAAGGTGTTCACCATCATCGACGCCATCGGGATCGTGTTCCACACGTATCGAAAATTCTCGAGGCTGAAGGGCGAGGGGAGGGGGCTCGCCGACAGCGAATCGTCAGGGCGACGAAAGGCCGTCGCAAACAGCCAGTAGATCGGAAAAATGCTGAACACTGTCACTGCTGCGAGGACAACGTGTCCGACCACCCGGCGCGGTCGAGACCGGGGCCGGACCGGACCGTCGTTGCCCTCGCTCCGCGGGGCGAGATGCTCCACCACCGGGGTCGCACCGGAACCATGCGTATGGCTGGGGGCGTCGACCAGAACAAATGCCATGTCAGTTCCTAATTGTCGTAGAAGCTCAGTCGGTCCGACAGGCGGACGAAGATGACGGCGATGATTCCGAAACCGACGAAGAAGAGAGTGCCTGCAGCAGCTGAAAGTCCGGCATCGAAGTTTTGGAAACCGAACTGGTACAACAGGTAGTAGATGTTCGTGGAGGCACCACTCGGTCCACCCTGGGTGAGAATGTCGATCACGGGATATGCCCACTGTGCACCGAGCAGAATCGTCATGAGGGCCAGAAAGACCAGAGTCGGGGAGAGTAGTGGCAATGTGATCTTTCGGGTGATGGTCGCCTCGGACGCGCCGTCGAGTGATGCCGCCGAAGCGTAGTCCGGGTTGATGCCGGCAAGGCCGGCCGAGATGACCAACACTCCGAACCCGAGCATTTGCCAACCGACGATCACGACCACTCCGAGAAGTGCAAACTTGGGATCACGAAAGATGTTGCCCATCTCCACTCCCCACGTTGCGGCCACCCTCGGGATGGCACCGCCGTCGGGATTGAAGAGCCAACGCCACACCGCACTGCCCGCGATCGGTGTCACCAGAAAGGGGACGAAGATCAGCGCTTGATAGATCGTCTTGGACCGTCCCGATATCCGCTTGGACACCAACGCGATGATGATCGGCAACAGTAATGAGAACAGCATGAAGGCGAGTGTGTAGACCACGGTGTTCCGCAGTGCCTGATGCAACTCGGGCAACGAGAGAACCCGCGTGTAATTATCAAGTCCTACGGATACTTTGGGAGTGGTGGGAACCATGTTCCACTTGTAGAAAGACAAGTTGACAGTCTCGCCGAGTGGTTTGTAGATCCACATGATCAACAACACCACTGCCGGCAGCAGGTACAGGTACGGCACCAAGGCGCGAGGTGCCCACCCGGAACGGGCCGGGCGCGCCGCTACGGCACGCTCCGACCCGCCGGCCCTTGGAACTTCAACGAACATGTTCGAGACTCAATTCGACAGGACAGTAGCGGAACTGGACGAATCGCTCGCAGGAACCAGCTTGGAGATCGCCTCCGCGAGGTACTCGGCGCTCATTTCGTACACAGTTGCCGACTCCTCCACCGGAACTACCGTGTGCAGAACTCGATCTCGGAAGACATGGACCATGTTGAATGCCTGCGCACCGTCGCGACCGCGCATGCTGCCCTTGTTCGCGAGTAGATCCTGGGTGTAGCAGGTCGCTGACGCAACCGAGACGGGAATTCCGGCGAACGTGCAGGTGGTCGAATAGTGCAGGTGTCCGCCGAGGATGCCGCGGACATCCGTTCCCTCGAGCACAGCGGCAAGCCTGTTCTGTTCCTTGAGTTCCACCAAAGTGAGCACATCCAGAACCGACGGGACCGGCGGATGATGCAGTGCCAGAAGAGTGCCGTGTGGTGCGGGTACCGAAAGAACCTCTTCGAGCCAAGCGAGCTGTTCGTCGCTGATCAGTCCGTGATGGAACCCGGGAACCGTACTGTCCAACACGATGATGCGGAGACCGTTCACGTCGACCACCGAGTCGACGGACTCCTGTGTCGGAGCGGCATCCAACAGGCCGCTTCGGAAGGCTGGGCGTGCGTCGTGATTGCCCATGACCCAAATTACCTTTGCGCCTAGCCGTTCGGCCGCCGGTTCGACGATCCGGCGCAGCCGCACGTATGCCTCAGGTTCCCCCACGTCGGCCAGATCGCCGGTGAAGACGATAGCCTCAGGACGCTGGCCAGTCCTTTCCAGGCGCTCGAAGATGCGTGCCAGATTGGCATCGCTGTCCACGGAATCGTGGAGAAGATCTCCGTCCGAGACGAAGTGAGTGTCGCTGAGGTGCAAGATGTAGTGATCGGGTTCGCCGTACTGGGACATGAGAAATTCTCCTTCAAGTGTGTGTCAGTTGACCAGTGCGAGGTGTAGACGATCGAGTTCCGCAGAGCTCAATCCATGGGCTAGAAGGTATTCGGAGGCAGAGCCGTACGAGTTGTCGATGGACTGCAGGCTGGCCCGCATGAGCGCAGCGGGGCTCGCCCCGACCAGCTGCGCGAGATTCTCCCCGTCGCCGAAGCCGTATTCGCGCATCTTGACGGCCATGGCCGATGCCCATTCGCCGGCCAGCATGACCTCGGAGAGCGAATAGTCTGCGACGATGTCGCGGTTGTCCACGCCGACCGCCGCCAGTGCGAGCGCAACCACAAGGCCGGTGCGGTCTTTGCCTGCCGTGCAGTGCACCAGTACTGCGCTGTCGTCGGATTCTGCGATTGCGCGCACCGCGCGAGCCAACCGGACGCCGCAGTCGTCGATGACCTTTTCGTAGATTGCCGCGAGGTCCAAACTTGTCTCTCGAGTGTTTATCTCACTCTCGAAGATGGGTAGATGAAGCTGCCTCAGGTCCAGACCTTCGAGCGCGTTCGGTGCTGTGTCCAATTCTTCCTGCTCGCGCAGGTCGATGACGAATGCCAACCCTCGAGCGCGGAGAATCTCGCGGTCCGCCTGATCGAGCCGATGAAGAGCGTCGGCACGAAAGAGCTTGTTCCACTTGGTGGTGAGGCCGTCGCGGGCGGCGTATCCACCCACGTCGCGAAAGTTGTAGGTACCGTTCAGGTCGAGCCGACGATTGGCTCGCTGAACCGGAAGAGCTGTAGTCATGATTGTTCCCGATTCGGAAGTTGTATTGGCTGAAACTGGATCGGGCCGTGTCAGCCGATCAAGTCCTGAGCGCGCTGCTGTGCGGCTTGCATCGTCGACTTCGGATCCTTGCCGTAGAACACGGATTCCTCGATCGCTTGCGCGAGAATGTCGTCGACCTGAACGTAGCTGTTGCCCGGGTACGACTGCCAGGGCTGGATCGAGTCGAGTTGTTTGAGGTTGGGCGCCAGCAGCGGATTACCGTCAGCCCACGGCTTGAGTGCAGCGGGATCCTGCGTCAACGACGAACGAAGTGGCAGGTATCCGATCTTGGTGGAGATCTGGGTGTAGGCGTGATCGCTTGTCATGAATTTGATCAATTCCCAAGCAGCGCGGGCCTTTGCAGGGTCTTGCGAGAAGACGGACAGAACCGAACCGGAGTTCGTGGGGACCGCTGCATGTCCGTCGAAGGCAGGCATCGCGGTTGCACGAAGGTCCCAACCTGCCTTGGCCGCGGAACTGACGAACATCCCCTGCAGTGCAGATGTGTTGAGATCTATGGCGATGTCACCCTTCGCGAAGCCCTCGTACTGCGTTGCCGAATCAGCGTTCACCAGTACTCCGTCCTCGTAGAGTCCACGAAGCATGGTGACAGCGGAAACTGATGCAGGCTCTCCGAATTCGACAGTCTTGCGATCTTCGGACAGCACACCGCCACCGGCCGACTTGAAGAGTGCCTGCATGCACCAACTGCCACCCTTGACCGAGCAACTGACTCCGAGCGAGGGCTTTCCCGTCTTGGCTGTCACTGCCTTCGCGGCAGTGGACACCTTGCTCCAGGTGGACAGATCGGTGTCTGCCGGGAGTCCGGCCTCGATCAATGCAGTGGAGTTGTAGAACAACGTAGGAGTGGAAAACACATAAGGAACGCCGTAGGTGTCACCGTTCCAGTCGCCGAGGGTGGCAGCTCTGGGATGGAAGGGATGGTCGCCGCCGAAGTTTGCCTGGACGGCGTCCTCGCCGACAAGTTCGTCGAGATTCCTTGCTTTCAGTGCCGTGACGGCGAAATCAAGTGTGTCGAAAGTTAATTGAGCGACATCGGGCGGTGAACCGGCGAGCATCTGTGTCTGCACGCTGCTCGCGGTACCGGAACCGGCCGCACCACCGCTCTGCGGAGGCTGTGCCTTGACGTGAATGTTCGGGTGAGCGGCCTCGAAGTCGGAGATGAGACCGGTGATGGTGTCTGTCCACAACCCTGCCTGGGCAAGGTTGTATGACTCGAAGACGATGTCGACCTGCTGGTTCGGGTCGAGTTCCGGTACCTGTACCGCGGAATCGGAACCGCCGGTGGTGGCGCCGCCCGTGGCACATCCGGCAAGGGCGAGGGATGCCGCCAAGGCTGTGGCGATCTTCCATCGTGTTTTGTGCATGACAAATCTCCTGGTGATGAAATGCAGTGGCGGAGGACGAGTTGAAGGTTCAGCTGAGAACTGATGAGTCAAGATCCAATGTTGCTGGTATGTCGAGCCATTCGAGTCGGCGTCCGCTGGCTCGGTCGAAGAGGTGAAGGTGACGCAGCTCGGCAGACAAGACTGCGGGCTGCCCCTCGCGAAGTGCGATCGGCCGCGGAGCGCGCACGCAGATCGTCGTCGAGCCGACCAGGCAGTAGGCCACCTGCTCGCTTCCGAGATTCTCCACCGAAGTGACATCGACCGTGATCTGCGCGCCCGAGCTCGAATCTGCGCCCGGATGTATCGGTGTGAGGTGCTCGGGACGAATGCCGATCACGACGTCGCGCGAATCGGACTCCCCTGGCCAGAGGGAGGCTTCGAGTCCTTCAGCTGAAACTCGCACGCTGCCTTCTGTCGAGAAGACCTTTGCATCAACGAGATTCATTGCAGGGCTGCCCAGGAATCCCGCGACGAACACCGAGGCTGGACGATCGTACACATCCTCCGGGGAGCCGAGTTGCTCGAGCGTGCCGTGGTTGAGCAGCGCGATGCGCGTCGCCATCGTCATGGCCTCGACCTGGTCGTGGGTGACGTAGACGAAGGTGGCGCCCAGCCGTCGGTGAAGGTCGGTGAGCTCACGACGGGTGGCCGTTCGGAGCTTCGCATCGAGGTTCGACAGAGGTTCGTCCATCAAGAAGGCCTTCGGATTTCGAACGATCGCGCGTCCCACCGCCACTCGCTGACGCTGGCCACCTGACAACTCCTTCGGCTTGCGCTCCAGCAGATGGGCGATCTCGAGCTGCTGCGCTACCTCCTCGACACGCGCTACGGCTGCGGCCTTGTCGATCTTCTTCACCTTCAAGGGGAATCCGAGGTTCTTTGCGACGGAGAGGTGCGGGTAGAGGGCATAGTTCTGGAACACCATGGCGACGTCGCGTCGACGTGCGGGAGCGGTGGTGATGTCTTCGTCGTCGAGCAATATCCGGCCACTGGTCGGCTCGAGAAGGCCGGCGAGCATCCTCAGCAGTGTCGTCTTACCGCAACCACTCGGTCCGAGAAGGACCAGGAAATCGCCGTCACGAACATCGATGTCGATGTTGTCGACTGCGGTGACATCTGCGAACTTTCGACTCAGATTCTCTATGCGAATCCTGCCCATTGGCTTCTCCCGATGAAATCACGTTACCCAATCGCGTCAAATTGGGGATTTTCGTTACATCGAAAGTTAGCCAGTCGAAGATGAACGGTGACCGAACGCCGTCCTAAATGTCCGTAATTCTCAGGGCAACTATTCGAGCCGGAACGTGTGGAGGACCCGAATTTCAGCTAGTGGAACCGTGATTGAGGATTCCGATCACATGCTCGAGGGTCTGGGCGGCAGCTTCCGCCGACCCACCGCGTCGTTCACTGACGGCGATCTGGAGGCCGATCAGAAAGGTCAGCTGGATGACGGTCGCCGAAGCGCCGTGCGCGCCCCACGGCCCGGATCCACCACCGAGAACCAGTCCCATGTCGGCCAGTTCCACCAGCGGCGAACGCGCGTAACCGGTCACGCCGATGACGATGGCGCCGGCCTCTTTCGCGGCATGGGCCGGTTGGAGGGTCAACGAGTTGAGCCCACTGTCACTGATCGCCAGACAGACGTCACGCGAGGTGAGGTGCCGGGCTGTCAGTTGCTGCATCACTGCATCGGTGGGGGCTTCGGCTGTGCGTCCGTTGAGGATGAACCTCACCGCTACTGCCGCTGCCGACGGTCCGGATACCCCGTTTCCCACGACGAGTACACGATCGGCGTCGGCGATGGCTTCGACTGCCCGGTCGAAAGCATCACGATCCAATGGCGTGAGTGCTCCGCCGAGATCGGCAGCAACGTCGCCGAACACCGCCTGCACGAGTCCGATGCAGTCCTTGGCGTGGGACGCATCCTGCACCCGTGATTCCGCTGCGCCGAGATCTCTGAGCAGCAGCATGCGCAGATGCTGAAAGCCTTTGAAGCCGAGATTCTGACACGCTCGAATTACCGTTGCCGTCGACGTGGACGCGTGCTCGGCCACATCTGCCGCCGACCACCAGGCGAACTCCTTGGGCCGGGCTATGCAGATGTCGGCGACGCGGCGCTCGCTCGGGGCCAGGTTGGGCGCAAGCGCGCGAATCGTGGACAGCGTTCCGCCCACGGGGGGATCGGTCTGTAACTGGCTCATGTGCACTGAATAACACACGAGGGTGAACGACACTCCTCTCAGCGGTTGGTACCTCGACGCGTCGTGCTGCGCCGGTGCCCGGATGTTTATGCGAATTTCGACGGGGTAGGGCCTTCTGTGTGGGAGTCCTGCCTGCGCGGGAACCCCGAGCGAGAATCCGAACAAATTGGAGGGTCAACGTGCCAGACGACAAGAGCGGCCCCAGCGAGGGCATCAAAGGCGTTGTAGAGGACGTCAAGGGTAAGGCGAAGGAAGCCGTTGGTGCGGTCTCCGGAAACGACATTTTGACCCGAGAGGGCCGTGCTCAGCAGGACAAAGCCGAAAGCCAGCGAGAAGTCGCGAAGAAAGAGGCAGAAGCCGAGAAGGCTCGCGCTGAAGCGGCCGCGGACGAAGCGCGACAGAAGTCCGAGCAATAGCCCTGACGCACTCGTCGCCCTCGGCCTGGGATTGATCCCAGCCCGGGGGTGAGTCGTGGCTCCGCATTCAGTTTGAAATCTCTACTTACTTAGGGCGTACCAGAATTCGTGCGCCCAGCATGACGATCAAGAGGAGCTGTTCGATGCCTTCATCTCAGTCCGTCCCAGGTGCACCGGCCCCGAAAGCGCCGGACCTGAAAGAGCCGGTCAAGCCTCGACAGCCATTGCCGCCCAAGGACGACCAGCGGCAGCCGGAGGTGCGTACCGTCGCGGGTGCCGAGGAGAAGGTGAAGGGAAACGGTCGCGGCCAGCGGGGGGAGTACCTCACCACTGCAACCGGTACACGGCTTTACGAGACCGACCACTCACTCACCGCAGGCGAGCGGGGCCCGACTCTTCTCCAGGATCACCATCTGCGTGAGAAGATCACACATTTCGATCACGAGCGAATTCCGGAGCGCGTCGTCCACGCTCGCGGTGCGGCCGCGCACGGCACGTTCCTGGCCAATGGTGCAGCCGAAAACATCTGTAAAGCCTCGTTGTTCGCTTCCGGTGCCAGAACCCCGGTATTCGTACGCTTCTCCACAGTTCTGGGTTCACGCGGTTCGGCGGATACCGTCCGAGACACACGCGGCTTCGCCACCAAGTTCTACACCGACGAAGGTGTCTTCGATCTGGTGGGCAACAACATCCCGGTGTTCTTCATTCAGGACGGAATCAAGTTCCCGGACATCATCCATGCCGCTAAACCTCACCCGGACCGGGAGATTCCGCAGGCGCAGAGTGCTCACGACACCTTCTGGGATTTCGTGTCGCTGCACACCGAAGCCACGGCGCACACATTGTGGAACATGTCCGATCGAGGCATCCCGCGCTCCTATCGCATGATGGAGGGCTTCGGCATTCACACGTTCAGGCTCGTGAATGCCGACGGCGAGACGAATCTGGTGAAATTTCACTGGAAGCCGGCCGCTGGAGTGCATTCACTCGTGTGGGAGGAAGCGCAGATCGCCGGCGGTGTGGATCCGGATTTCCATCGCCGCGATCTTGCCGACGCCATCGAGGCGGGCGCATATCCGTCCTGGGATCTGGGCGTGCAGGTGTTCCCTGATACCGCAGACGAAATGTTCGAAGGCATAGATCTTTTGGATCCCACCAAGATCGTGCCCGAAGAACTCGCACCGGTTCAGGTCATCGGAACGATGACACTCGATGCCAATCCGACGAACTTTTTCGCCGAGACCGAGCAGGTTGCATTCCATCCGGGGCACTTGGTCCCGGGCGTCGACATCACCAACGATCGCCTCCTGCAGGCGCGTTTGTTCTCGTACCTCGACACCCAGATCACGCGACTCGGTGGCCCCAACTTCGACCAGATTCCGATCAACCGTCCTCACTCGCCCGTCAACGACATGCTCCGCGACGGCTTCCATCAGGACGGTGTGCATACCGGAGTCGCGCCGTACCATCCCAATTCGTTGGACGGCGGGTGCCCGTTCCTGGCCTCGGCGGACAGCGCGGCCTACATCGAGGTGCCCGAGGAAGTTTCAGGGCGAAAGGTGAGGCAGGCGCCGGCATCGTTCGACGATCACTTCTCGCAAGCTCGACTCTTCTATCGCAGTCTCTCCCCTGTCGAACAGGAGCACGTCGCGCAGGCGTATACCTTCGAACTGGGCAAGTGCTACGAGGAAAACATCAAGATCCGGAATCTGGGAATCTTGGCGAACATCGACGCGGGTCTCGTGTCGATCGTCGCAGGGGGGCTTGGACTTCCGGTTCCCGAACCGACGGAGCCGTTGAGTGATTTGGAGCTCAGCCCTGCGCTGTCCCAGGTCGGGGAGGAATGGCCGGTAGACGGAAGGGTCATCGCACTACTGGTCGACGAGAACTCCGACCTCGAAACGGTTGTCGCCGTTAGAGACAAGATCTTCGACGCCGGTATGGTGCCGCTGATCCTCGGCCCGCACGGCGGAACCATCGGGGACGGTGACGACGCGGTGACGGTGCAGCGAACGTACCTCACAGCTCGTTCGATCGAATTCGACGCAATCCTGCTGAGCGGCGACGTTTCTCGGATCGGCGAGGGCAAGTTGGATCCACGGGTGGAGACTCTGCTGAACGAAATGTATCGTCACAGCAAGGCAATTGGTGGTTGGGGTGAGAGCATGAGTGCGCTGGCCGCCGCCGGTATCGACGAGTCTGCATTGGGAGTCGTGGTCGATGCGGACGCGGAAGGGGCCCTGGCCTCGCTGGCTCAGCTTCTGAAGACGCACCGCGTGTGGGGGCGTTTCGAGGTGCCGCCCACATCCTGAGTGCCGGCGTACGTTCGAACTTGCGGTGTGGCCGAACTGCCAATTCGGCCACACCGCCGGAGTGAAGACGAGTGAAGGGACGAAACAGTGGCTCGCAAGGACTCACAACCTCAACTCAAGGATCAAGAACTCTACGAAGAGCTACGCGAGAAGGGTGATTCCAAGGAGAAAGCGGCCCGAATCTCCAATGCGGCCGCCAATCGAGGGCGGTCGAATGTCGCTAAGTCGGGCGGGCAATCCTCGCCTTATGAGGAGTGGACGGTCGACGAGCTGAAAGAACGCGCCAAGGAACTCGATCTGCACGGCTATTCGAAGCTGAACAAGGGTGAGCTGATCGAGAAACTCCGAAATCACTGAGCTCCATTCTGCTCGAGTCGTATTCTGCTTGTGCAGAATACGACTCGAGCCGTCCGTTCAGTGCCCTTCTTGATCGGAGAGTTCCTGACCTTCCAGTCGCTTGACCCGACGGTGTTCCATCAAGATGGCCAGTGTTCCGACGATGAAGGACACCACGCACACGGCGCCGGCAATGACTGCCCAACCACGAAATCCGTAACCTGCTGCTACCAAGGTTAATCCGAGTGTTGCCAGACCCAGTCCGATCAGCAGGTACCCGGGATAGTTGCGACCGTCGCTGATTGCCTCCCCGACGTGCGATCGATTGGTGTGTTCGTCGTCTACCGGTGAACTCCCGCTTGCGTTTGTCATGGCACACTCCATCCTGAGTTCATGAAGAATTGTGATCCTTCGGCCTGTGGTCGGTTCGCAAGCAACTACCCGATCGGTGGCTGAATGAAACAGTTTGAGTAGTGCCGAAATAGGTAGAAGGACGTACGCTCTAAGTAACGGATGTGGATGGAAACCGGTGCGAGGAAGTCCTATGAATGCGAAGGCGACTCCCGACCTATTTTTGTCAGGTGCACCGACTCTCGGTGTCGAAGAGGAGTTTTTGCTCTGTGATCCGCAGACTGGGCATCCCGCTCCGCGCAACGCCGAGGTGGCTGCCGCGGGGCAAGAACTCGGGATCTCTCTGCAACTCGAACTCACACGTTGTCAGGTGGAGACTTCCACTTCGGTCGGCAGCCATATTCGTGATCTTCGTGATCAACTCTGTGAGTCTCGTGCCCTCACTGCCGAAGCTGCTTCCCGTGTGGGATGTCAACTCATCGCAGTCGGGGCGCCGTTCTACGATCCACCGGTCGACGAGATCACGCAGAAGTCGCGATACCAACGAATGGCCGGTCAATTCGGTGCGATCACCGAAGGTGTGATGTGTGGCTGCCATATCCACGTGGGTGTCGAAGATCGAGAACGATCGGTCCAGATCATCAATCATCTGCGTCCGTGGTTACCTACCTTGTTGGCATTGACGGCGAACTCGCCGATCAGTGCCGGACGCGATACCGGTTATGCGAGTTGGCGTTACGTTTTGTTCGGCAGGTGGCCGAGTTCGGGTCCGCCGCCCTTCTTCGAGTCTGTGGGGCACTACGAAGATGCTGTTGCAGCGATGCTGGAGACTGGGGTCATTCTCGATCCGCACATGGTCTATTGGGACGTGCGCATGTCGGATCACCTTCCCACCGTGGAGATTCGGATCAGTGACGTTCCCGCCACCGTGGAGGAGACGATGACTCTGGCCACACTGGTGCAGGCGCTCGTCGGCACCGCATCCGCTGCGATCACCAAAGGTGAGGTTGCGCCTGCCGTCGATCAAGAGCTACTCCGCGCGGCTTGCTGGCGGGCGGCGCGTGACGGACTCGACGGGAGGTCGCTCGACGTCGAATCGGTACGCTTGCTGACTGCGCACCAGGCGGTTCGGCGACTGGTCGATCATGTCGAACCTGCTCTGACCGCATTCGGAGAATTCGAGCAGGTCACGGCTTCCTTGGACAAGGTCTTCAGTAACGGAAACGGAGCGATCGTGCAGCGCCGGCAACTCGCACGCCGGTCACGGGTGGCCGATGTGATCGGCGAGTGCGCCCGACGCACTTTCGATGGGTGCAGTTCGCAAGAGGTCAGTGAGCTGTAGGCAGCCGGGACCTGCAGATAACGGGGCCTACTGGAAACGGGGAGGCGTTGACTTCCAATTTCGTGCCGAGTTCACTGGAAATGAGGACTTGTCGGCTCCCCGTGCAGAAGTCATCCCGTCTGTAGGTCGCGTCGCGAGTTGCATGATGGCGAAGGGTTGGTCATGAAAAACGAATCTGGCGAGCGGGCGTCCGAGGAACCTCAGTCTGCGCGTGGAGCCGTAGGCTCGCGAGGCACGGGCTCGAATGAACCCGGAGGCGGTCCGGTAGATCGCCCTTCCGGCTCGTTCGACGACGAGGAGACGATCTCGGGGGTGGAAGGAACTGAGACGACGCCTGCCGAGCCCACCGCGTCGGAACCGGCTGTGCCGCCCTACGACGGACGTCAGGAGTCCGCAAAGAAGTCGGCCTTCAAGGAGGCCGAGAGTTCTGGTGGGCCGAACACCGGAGGGGCCGGCGAACCGGTCACCGATTCCGAGTTCAAGGCACCACCGGCGGAAGAGACTGCCGGTGGTCGAACTGCATCCCCCGCGGACGAGCAACCTGCCGCGGAGACCACTGAATCGACTTCCAGCGAAAGTGGAGTGGGTCCGGCACATCAGACCGGCGTAGGGAGGAGCGAAGACAAGAGTGGCAACATATGACTGACGATCCACGTCCCGAAATTCAGTCGAACAAGGACCTCGACGCGCTGTGCCGTCGGCTGGCCACCGTGGTCGAAGAGCGTGGCCTGACAGTCGCCACAGCGGAATCGTTGACTGCCGGGAACATCGCTGCACATCTGGGGAAGGCACCGAACGCGGGATCGTGGTTTTGTGGCGGGATCGTCGCCTATACCCGAGCGGTCAAGCATTCCGTTCTTCATGTTCCTGACGGCCCGGTCGTCTGCGAGGACGCTGCTCGGGTCATGGCACACAGCACTGCCACACTGTTCGGCGCGACGTTGGCACTGGCTGTCACTGGCGAAGCCGGTCCGGATACCCAGGAGAACGTTCCACCGGGAACAGTGTGGTTCGGTGTCGTCGACCATGGGACCGCGGAAACAGAGAAACAGGTTTTCTCAGGTGACCCCGAAGCAGTCCTGGGAGCGACCGTCGAGCATGCGATCCAACTACTTCTGCGTCACGCATCCGGTCGTCACACACCGATTTCGAGAGTTGGGATCTAGTCGACTATTCAACGCTTCGAACGGTTCTTCTTGTGACGACCTGTTTGTTTCGCAGGTGCCTGCGCGATAGGAACCAGATGACCGTCGGCCGTGTATTTTTCGACTACGAGGTTCTTGCTGACTCCTCGGTTGGCATCCACTGCGCAAGTGATTGCTTCCATGTCGGAGTTGAAAGGTTCCTCGGTCGAAGAGCCGTCGGGCATCGTGATCTTGTACCGATCCATACATCGACTATTGCGGGTTGATCCGTCTCCGACAACCCGAGTTCACGGAAAATGTAGGTCTTGGAATCAGGTGGATCAGCGGGTCCAATACTCTTCCGGACGTTGACCCGGACGGAATCCGTAGTGCTCGAGCATCGCTGTCGCTTCCGGGAAGTTGGCTGCCAAAGCTTCGGGCACATGTGCATCGCTGCCGAATGTCACCGCTTTGCCTCCCTCTTCGCTCCACCATTGGGGTATCCAGGGCCACAGCCGACGGGTGTTCATCTCGAGGGCTCGGTCGCTGTTGGCAATGGCGCGCATGGCATTTCGGAATCCCTCTTCGAATCGGCGGGGATCGAACGGTCCCGCACTTTCGGTCGGCCATGCGCGCACCGCGTAGTCGATGTGGGTGAACACTTCGAAGACACGGGAACCCGCGACCATGCGCGGAATCTCTTCGAGGTACGCCCACATGACCTCGTCGGCGTCCCAAATGCGGAACAGAGTGTTCGGTTCACTTCGATCTTCGCCGACTTCGAGCGTGTGCAAGGAACCCAATACTCGGTCGATGACACCGAGATCAAGGAGTTGCGTCGCCTGCGCTTCGTGCAGGTGCGGTTGCCCGAACTCGACTCCGGTGAGAATCTGCAATTCAGGAAAACGGTGTCGACATCGTTCGATGCTGTCGAGATAGCCGTCGAGGTCGAGGATCGGTACGCGGACGTAGCCGTCGGTGCTCAGCAGATGAATTTGATGGGGCATCAGATCTGCGGCGGTTGTGCGCCAACGAGCATCGAAGTCGAGATGTTCGGTGAACACCAACGCGGACAATCCGATTGCTTCGGCACGCGCGCAAGTCTGTTGCATTCGCCCGGAAGCGTCGGACTGTGGTCCGCCGGTGTCCCACGACCACTCGCTGTGAACATGGCTGTCCGCGGGTAGGTGCATGTTCAGTGCGTACCACAGCCCGGGAGTTCTGGTGTGATTACGGTTCGGACCGGCGCACGAAGTCGCTCTGTGCGTGGGTGCCCCAAATTTCAGAGGACTGAGTCTCGGGCTCGCTGTCCAGCTTTCGAACGTCGTGAATGAATTCCACGCCGTTCAGTTCGTCAGACGGAACCGACAGAAGCTTGCACGTCGTGCTCACGAAGAATCGTTGTACATCTTCCAACTCGAGGCGCCCACCGGGCCGGTACCAGTGCGCGACCCCGGTGCACATCTCGAGTATCGCGAGTCGACTCAAGGCCAGATCTTCGATGTCGAAGGCTCCCACGCGTTGGCCGCGTTCGAGGATCTGTCCGAAAAGAAGCTCGTACTCGTCGCGCAGCGTCTGCAACTCGATTCTGTTGTCGCCGGTCAACCCGCGCATCTCGTACTCGGCGACGCGGGCAGTCAGTTGGTTGACGGCGGTAATGCCGACGTGTGAGGACACCAAGCCGGCGAGCTGGACTACGGGATCGGCGCTGCGACGCATTGCCCGCTCTCCCGACTGCGTCAGCTCGTCGAGGCACGACCGAATGATCGAAGCCAACAGTGATTCTTTGCTGCCGACGTAGTGATAGAGCGTTGCCGAGTTGATGCCGGCTTCTGCTCCGAGTTCACGAATGCCGGTGGCGGCGAACCCTTTCGTCGCGAACAGCGTGACTGCCGCCCGTTGAACGCGCCCCAGGTCCATGATCCTCATTTCGGTTGGTTGCCCAATCATGCTAGCATCGCCGCCGAAATCGACTGACCGTCAATCAGTTGATTGATAGCTGTTCATATACTGGCGAATTGCATCTTGAGTAATCAATCGATCGATTGAAAAAGCTTGACTGTGCCCTGGGTCACTGCATAGTCTCCTTGTCGAGCCTCCCTCTCGGTGCGAGAGCTAACAGGGCACTCCATACAAGGAGCAATGACATGAACGACGCGAATCCTCCATCTCCCGCAACTGTCGACAGGCCTGCCCTGCGGCGTGTGGCGGGATCGGTTCTGGTCGGCACCACGATCGAGTGGTACGACTTTCAGATCTACGGCGCATCCGCCGCGCTGGTCTTTGCGCCACTGTTCTTTTCGGGTGCAGATCCCGCGCTCGCGACGATTCTCTCGTTCGCCACCTTCGCGGTCGGCTTCCTGGCGCGGCCGCTCGGGGGCGTTGTGATGGGCCACTTCGGTGACCGCATCGGACGCAAGAAGGTCCTGGTTCTTGCACTTCTCTTGATGGGAGCCGCGACGTTCCTGGTCGGCGTCCTTCCGACCTCCGCCCAGATCGGCGTGTGGGCACCGATTCTTCTCGTATTGCTGAGACTGATTCAAGGCTTCGGTGTCGGCGGTGAGTGGGGCGGTGCAGTTCTGACTGCTGTGGAATACGCACCCAAGAATCGCCGCGGCTTCTACGGCAGCATGCCGCAGGTCGGTGTGCCGGCCGGCCTTCTGCTGGCGACGGCCGTCATGTTCGGCACCAAGGCGCTCACCGGAGACCAATTCCTGGTGTGGGGGTGGAGAATTCCCTTCCTGCTGAGTATCGCGTTGGTTGCCGTGGGACTTTACATTCGCACCGCGTTGGAAGAGACACCCGCGTTCGCTCGCGTGAAGCAGCAGAACACCGCGGTCAAGATTCCGATGGTCGACGCGTTCAAGAACTATCCTCGCCAAATCATTCTTGCCGCAGGTTCGATGATCAGCACGGGCGCTTACTTCTACATCCTCAACACCTACAGCCTGACATACGCCGATCAGTTCGATCTGCTGTCCGGAAACCTCATGCTCGGCGCCGTCATGGTGTCCGCGCTCGTTGCAGTCATCTTCATTCCGATCTTCGGCCAACTGTCCGAGAAATTCGGCCGACGCCGGATCCTGATGGTCGGAATCACCGGCATGGGAGTGTGGGTCTTCGTTGCATTCGCCGCGATAGATACCGGCAACTTCTGGATCACCACCGGCGCATTGGCAGTCGGCGCCTTCATGCTCAGCATTTCGTACGGGCCGCAGGCGACGTTCATCGCCGAATTGTTCGACGCACGGGTGCGGTACAGCGCAGCGTCCATCGCTTTTCAGATCGGGGTGCTCTTGGGTGGTGCAATCGCGCCGATGGTTGCCGCCATGTTGGTTCGCGCAACCGGAGGATCGTTTGCGGTCGCTGTGTATATCGCTGCCCTGTCGGTTATTTCGCTGATCAGCGTCTACTTCGTCCGTGACACCGACCTCGACGAAGGAAGTCGCGACATGTACATCGATGACAACGGGGCGTATCTACCGCCGGTCGATCAGCGCTCAACGGTTGTCAACTAATAGAGGAAACTTCAATGATCACAAAGAGTTTCGAAGAGATCTCTGTCGGAGACATTGCGGTAACGGACCCGCGAGTCGTCACCGAAGACTATGTGCGAAGTTTCGCCGACCTCACCTGGGACCGCCATCCTCTTCACCTCGACCCCGACTACGCGCAGCAGACGCGCTTCGGTCGACAGATCGCCCACGGTGCTCTCATGTTGTCCACCTTGCTCGGCCTGGTGGAGTTGGATCCCCGGTATCTGCAGTGCTTCTATGGGCTCGACCAGGTCAGATTCCACAGGCCGACCTACCTCGGTGACTCGGTGCATGCGGTGTCGGAAGTGCTGTCGGTGCGCCCGCGCTCGGACGGTGAGACCGCGATCGTGACGTCGAAAGGTTCACTCGTCAACCAAGACGGAGACCTTGTCTTCTCCGGCGAATTCTCTTTCCTGGTGGGCGAGACCCATTCCCTCGACCTCGAAGTGGGTGCTCGGTGAGTTCTCGGCCGCATATGCCATGGTGGCAGGACCTCGAAGCAGAACACTTCGAATGGACTGTGCCAGAGCAATTCAACATCGCGCACGCATGTGTCGATGTGCAGAATCCAGATGATCCAGCCTTGGTCGTAGACACCGCTGGACACTGGACTCGGTACACATTCGGTGAAGTTGCCACGAGAAGCCGAAAGTTCGCAACCGTGCTCGCGGACCTCGGCCTTGTCTCAGGGGACCGCGTCGGTGTGATGGTCCCACAAGGGATCGAGGTTCTCGCGACACATCTGGGCGCCTTCCGATCCGGAATGGTCACCGTTCCGCTTTCGGTCAAGTTCGGCGCGGATGCGCTAGTACATCGAATGCGTGACTCCGGTGCAAAGGTTCTTGTGATCGACAAGGACTGTTACGAACGAGTCGTCGACGGAATCAGCGACATCCCTGGCCTCGAAGCCGTAATCGTTGTCGGAGATTTCGATCAGCAGTTTCATTCGACGCCCGTTCAACTCCTCGATTTCCACAGCCTCGTCGACAATGCCGCAGAAAGCGCGGAATTGGCAGCGACGGGCCCCGATTCACACGCCATCATCATCTACACCTCGGGAACGACCGGTAATCCGAAAGGTGCGCTCCACGGGCACCGAATCCTCCTGGCGCACATGCCCGGTGTGCGGACGGCGTTCGACAATGCTCCCCAGCGGGGAGACGTCTTCTGGACGCCGGCAGACTGGGCCTGGATCGGTGGTCTGTTCGACGTACTGTTCCCCGCACTTGCGTTGGGGTGTCCCGTGGTCGCGACGCCCGACAAATTCACGCCGGCGCGTGCGGTCGAGATACTGAGCCGTCACAAGGTGACGGGCGCCTTCATTCCGCCCACCGCGCTCAAGCAGATGCGAAGTATCGGCATCGACAAGACTGCTGCGCGTGGTATTCAGTTGCGGGCATTGGGAACTGGTGGCGAGGCGCTCGGTGACGCCCTGCAAGCCTGGGTGGCGAGCACGTTCGGCGTAGATGTCAACGAGTTCTACGGGCAGACAGAAATGAATCTGACCATCGGGACTTCACGTTCGAGGTGGAACCCGGCCAGCGGTTCGATGGGTCGGGCCTTTCCCGGCTTCGAGATCACCCTGCGGGATCCGTTCGGCGAGCCGGTCGAGGTGGGACAGGTAGGTGAAATCTGTGTGAAGGCAGGCAATCCCGGACAGTTCCTCGGCTATTGGAACCAACCGTCGAAGACCGATGAAAAGGTGTACGACGGTTGGATTCACACTGGCGATCTGGGTCGGACCGATGACGCCGGGAACTTCTGGTACCAGGGACGCGCAGATGACGTCATTTCGTCCGCCGGGTACCGAATCGGTCCCGGAGAGATCGAGGAGTGCCTGCTCTCGCACGACGAGGTAGCCATGGCCGGTGTCATCGGTGTGCCGGATCCGTTGCGAGGGGAAGCTGTTCATGCTTTTGTCGTTCTGTCCGAAGGAACGGAGTCTTCGGAAGAGCTTCGCCAAGAGTTGCAGACCCACGTGAAAAGTCGCCTTGCTTTCTATCAGTATCCCAGGCAGATCACGTTCATCGACAGCTTGCCGCTCACCACCACCGGCAAGATACTGCGACGGGAACTCCGAACATTGGCCACGCACGCCAACGGTCTCGGCTAGCGGACGCCTACATGTTAGGTAGGACCACGACGAAGAACCAACCGCTCAGGGCAAGACCGATGACGCCGGTGAAGAGGCCGACTATTGCATCCCAGGGCAGCTGGCGGGCATTCGAGAGCAGATGCCCGCCAGACTTCTTCGGGTGACGTCGGAGCGCGAAGATTCCTGTTGTAATCGCGCCCGCCCCGAGCAGGATGCCGAAACCGAAAGCCCAGAACAGGAGTACCGACAGCGCGCCGAGCATCTCCGACCGCTCACTCCAGCGTGCGATGCGCTGTGTTTCGGTGGGCGGAGGCCACTTGTGTGAAGGCGACAGAGCTGCTCCGAAACGGCGGGTGTGACGACGAATTGACTGGTCGCTGAGAAACATTGTCCACCACGCCTGGAGTTGAGTCGATGTGCCGCTGGTATCTACTCGTCTACCCCGTCTTCGCGGATATATGCCGCTGAATTCGGGGCTAGGTGGTCGTCGCTTCTTCCCAGGAATTTCCGTTCCACACAATGGCGACGGGGTACTCGTTGTTCACGCCGTCTTCCCAATAGTCGATGATGCCGTGTCGCTCTGATTCGAGTTCGATCCAGCCGATGCTGAATCCCCCGCGGAGGATGCGTTGGGCTCGTCGGTGGATCTCGTCCAGCGAACTGCAGAGCCCTCGAACTCGGGGCTCGATCCAGTCCGCGGAGGGATCGAGGATGGTGATCTCCAGGATGCTCGCGTCGCTCAGCGGAATCTCGATCAGAAGCTCGCCGGAATCCCGCACCTCTCGGGTCGACCGATTCTCATAGGCGTGCAACAGCTCTCGCGATTCGAATAACGAAGGTTTCCCGCCGAACCGTCGAGACCAAGCGAAGCGCTGCACGGAGATATTGTCACCCACGAATTGCAAGAATGTCATTCGATCTGAACGAGTCATTCGATGTGAACAAGCCCCTCGAGAGCGTCCAGTACCCGGTCGAGCCCGAACTCCCACGCCGCCTCGGGGCTGTACGGGGTGTTCTTCGCTTCTCCCGCCGCGCCGCCGACGCGCTGAGCCAACGGGAAGTCGTCGCCGAGGTAAGCGGCCAGGCGTTGGTTCCAGGAGGACCACACCTCGGCCATGTCGGCTGCGCGAGGGTCGGGGCGCCGTGCTTGCGCCGAGGATCGGGCGAAGTCGGCGACAAATGTCAGGGCGGAGTCCCGGTCGATGTCGGTCAGTCCCGTGCGGTCGAACGCGTGAAGTTCGTGGTCGTACTTCGCGATAGTTCCCGGACCCAACGCGGAGCGCTGATCGGTGATGTCGAGGAGCCACCAATGCTCCGCATAGAGGGCAAGTTCTTCCTCTGCGACCCGACGAACGCGTTGGCGCCACGTCAGGTTTCCGTACGGCAGACGTGGGCTGTTCGCGTGTACGGCGTCGACCATGAGCACCAGCAGATCGTCGCGGGATCCGACGTGGGTGTAGAGCGCCATTCCCGAGATGCCGAGGTCGGTGGCCAGGCGACGCACGGTCACGGCGTCGAGGCCGTCGGTGTTCGCGACGGAGATGGCGACGTCGACCGCCTGTGAGGTGGTGACCTTCGCGCGCGGGCCACGGGCGCCACCCTTCGGTGCCAGGGGGTGATCGCGCCAGAGTAGGTCGATCAGTTCGCGTGCCATCAGTCGTCTCCAGAAATCGGGAATACCTCAACGGTGGTATACCTTATACGGTGCATACTGTATGCACTGCACAAGGTTTATGATCATGGAGGCCACGATGAAAATCACCAGCACTGCTCTGTCCTTGAACGTCACCGACACGGACGCCTCGGCCCACTTCGCGAAAACTCATTTCGGTTTCACCGAGGCCATGGCCGACGACGGCTTCGTTTCCCTGAATCATCCGGATGCCGGGGTCAACGTGGTCTTCCTGCGCACCGGGCTCGGGACGTTCAAGCCCGACTTCGTCGCAGGTCCGGCCGGCCAGGGCATGCTCATCGCATTCGTGGTCGATGACGTCGACGCGGAGTTCACCCGCATCGCCGCCGAAGGCGCCTCCGTCGTCACCGAGCCGGAGACCGAACCGTGGGGCGAGCGCTACTGCCAGTTCGTCGATCCCAACGGCATCGTGTGGCAACTCGTTCAGTGGATGTGAGGAACCCGCGTGCTCGGCTCGGCGGCGCGCGGCACCGAACGTAACCAGAGGGCGCGTTCGACGGACTGGGCTTGGAAGCGCTGCGGTGAGATTCCGTGCGCAGTGCGAAACGCTCGGCTGAACGCGGGCAGGTGCGCGTAACCCAGGTTCCTCGACACCGTGCCGGGTGCAATCCCGAGTTGTAGTTGGGTGCGTGCCTGGGTCATCCGAGAAAGGGATCGCCATTGCGGATACGTGGTGCCGGTCTCGGTCCGGAACTCCCGGCGCAGCCTGGCCGCGTCGGTGCCGAACTCCTGGGCCCACTCCTCCAGAGTGCGAGGGTCGGCCGGCCGGGCTGCGATTGTCGCTGCCAGTCGCGTGGCAATCGAATCGGCATTGCCCTCGTTTGAAACCGATTGCGCGAGTGGCCCGGTGGCGATGATGTCGAACACCGCGGTGCTGTCGTGGCCACGCGGGCGCAGGGGTGCGTAGGCGGCGACGAAAGTGTGCAGCAATGCCAACTCGTCATCGGGGGAGAACTGGACGGTCTCGAGAGCGTCGGCAGATACGGTCGACCCGTTCGAGGCACGGAAGCCGAGCGGTAGCAGCAGTGATCCGGACGGAACTGTGACTGTATTGCGCACGCCTGCAGGCAGAATCATGGCCTCGCCGGTGCGCAGTTCCCAGCTGCGGTGGGCGACATCCACCCGGGCTCGGCCTCGGTAGACCCACACTGCAACGTGGGCTCCGTTGACGCGCGGCCACGTCGCGTTGGCCGGTATCGGTGGCGCTGTCTCGCCGGGTTGTCTGGACTCTGCGAGCATGCGGACCAAGGCCTGGTCATCGTCGGTTCGCGTACTGCGATCGGACGGACCGGAGAGGGCCCGTCGGCGATAGTCGCTCGGGCTCTCTCCCATCCGGGCTCGGAACGCGCGAGTGAATCCGCTGCCCGTTTCGAACCCGACTTCGTTTGCTATCCAACTGATCTCGCGGTCTTGCTTCAGGTACTCCAACGAGGCGGCGATCCGCGCTCGAAGTCGCCAGCGGGTGAAGGTGAGGCCGGTCTCCTCCACGAAGTACCGCTGGAGCGTTCGAGTGCTGATCCCGGCGCGCTTCGCGAATTGTCCTTCGGTGTCGTCGGTGCCAGGTGTTCGCAAGAGGGCGTGCGCGATTTCGAACGCTTCCCGTGAGTGCGGCAATCGCGGCAGCGACGTGGACCCGTCGTCTGCCCGGGCGATCATCTCGAAGAGAGACGCCGGTTTTGCCGCGTCCCCGCGTAGATAGCCCAGATTGTGAACGAACTCGTGGATCAGTCGGTCTTCCCAGCCGGGCGGAACGCGCAGCCGTGTCACGGTGGCCGGTCCGTCGGTGACGCCGTCCGAGGGTGGGAGCAGGATGGGAAACGCGACGGAATCCGAGTCCGTCTCCATTGCGTATCGTGCGCCCGCCGGGATCCACAGCAACTCGCCTGCCGGCACCTCGTAGACGGTCGATCCGGTTCTGACGCGTCCGCTGCCTGCAAGAACCCAGAACAGAAGGGGTGAGCGACCCGTGCTGGGCTCGGTGCGGCCGGCACGGATCGGGCCCATGAAGATCTGGTCCGACCTTCCCGATAGTGGTAACACGTTGGCGCTCCTGGACAACCCTTGCTACTTAAGTATGGCTAACTTTACCTCCGGTCCGTCTGCGTTCGCAGCGGCGCACCTTCGTACCTTCAGAAAGCCACATACTCATGCGCAGATCTCTACGTCCGACGGCGGCAGTACTCGCCGCGGTCGTCGCCCTCGCTCTTGCCGGCTGCTCGAATTCGTCCGGTAGTGACACCGGAAACGAGGGCAATCAGACAACCTCCGGGTCCACCGAGGGATGGCCACGCACCGTCGAGCACGGCGGCCGCAGTACCGAGATCACCGCAAAGCCGACTCGGATCGTCTCCACCTCGCCGTCGTTGACCGGCACACTGCTTGCGATCGGTGCTCCGGTGGTCGCGAGTGCGGCGACAACGCCGTCGGGAATGACCGACAGCCATGGGTTCTTCTCCCAGTGGTCGGGCGTGGCAGCTGATCGTGGCGTCGAGGTGCTCTACCGAAATCTCGAGCTGGACCTCGACGCAATCGAGACCTTCGAGCCCGATCTGATCATCGGGTCTGCCAACGGCGGCGACTCGACGCTCGACGCCTACGCGCAGCTGAGCGACATCGCACCCACCGTACTTCTCGACTACGGCGCCAGTTCCTGGGAGGAGCTCGCAGATCAGCTCGGGACCGTCACCGGACTCGAGAGCGAGGCCGCCGAGACCGTCGACGAATACGACAGCTGGGTCACCACCCAAGCCGCGAAAATCACGCTTCCCGAGCAGCCGGTGACGGCACTGGTCTACATGGGTGCCGACGGTGTCTGGACGTTCCGAGCCGACAGCCCGCAGGGCAATCTGCTGGCCTCGCTCGGCTTCACCTATGCCGAGCCTGCCGAGCAGTTCGTCGCGCCGGACAAGCGGGGAGCCTCCGGCGTCGCGATCGTCAGCTCCGAGAACATGTCTGCCGCACTCGACGGTTCGCAGACGCTGTTCGCCGTCTCGATGGGACCCAAGGACGTGGAGAAGCAACTTGCCGCCGATCCGCTTCTTGCCAATCAAACTGCGGTCAAGGGTGATCGGGTCTACGCGATGGGTACGGCGGCTTTCCGTCTCGACTACTTCAGTGCAAAGCAGACAGTCGAGTCGCTGGTGTCCACGTTCGGTGGATGACCGCGTGGGTATTTCTGCACCGTCCCGGACCGAAGCGCCGCTGCGGTCCGGGACGGCCGCGCGTGCGGGGTTGTTGGTCGTCGTCTCCATCGTCGTGATCGTGCTGGCATCCGTCGGAGGACTCGTCCTCGGCTCACGCAACATTCCCGTCGCCACGGTGCTCGACGCAGTTCTTTCCTACGACGCCGGTAACAACGAGCACTTGATCGTGATCGAATCACGTTTGCCTCGAACAATTCTCGGGCTGGTGGTCGGGTCCGCGCTCGGACTGGCCGGTGCGCTGATGCAGTCGATCACTCGCAACCCTCTGGCCGATCCGGGGCTACTCGGTGTGAACGCCGGAGCATCAGCGGCAGTAGTGATTGCGATCGCCTATCTGGGGGTGACTTCGGTCGGCGGTTATCTGTGGTTCGCGCTGGCCGGCGCGGCCGTAGCCTCGGTGGGGGTGTACATGTTGGGGTCTGCGCATCGCAGCGCCGCGACCCCAGCGCGCATGGCGCTTGCCGGTGCCGCTGTGGCAACGGCGATCACGGCGCTCACCAGCATGGTTCTCATCAGCAACGAGGCCGCATTCAATCAGTTCCGATTCTGGGCAGTGGGTTCGTTGCAGGGTCGCGGCGGAGACGTGATCGTCACCGTCCTTCCCTTCGTCATCGTCGGTATCGGGTTGTCGTTGTTGCTGATTCGTCCACTCAATGCGATCGCGCTCGGTGAGGACGTCGCGAAAGGTCTTGGCGCCCGCACCGGACCCGCTCGGGTCGGGTCCGCTGTCGCAGTCATCCTGCTGGCAGGGGCCGCCACCGCGGCGGCCGGACCGCTCGGATTCGTGGGGCTGGCCGCGCCGCACATCGTGCGGGGCGTCGTCGGACCGGATCTGCGGTTGCTACTGCCGTGTGTGCTCGTCGTCGCCCCGGCATTTCTGCTCTTGGCCGACGTTCTCGGTCGCGTTGCCACCGCGCCGGGAGATCTGCAGACGGGGATCGCGGTGGCAGTGCTCGGTGGTCCGCTATTTGTTGCGCTCGTTCGCTCGCGGCGAGTGGCGTCACTGTGAACATGATTGCCGCGCAGCCGGTCCCACCGCTGTTTCGAGGCTGGGTGGTTCGAATCGGCTCGTGGTCGTGGCGAATAGTTCCGCGAGTGCTGTTCGTAGCCATGACAATCAGTGCGGCACTTCTAGCCCTTTCCTTGGTCACGCTGATGTACGGAACCTTGGATCTGTCCTTGGGTGACGTGTGGCGCGCACTGCAGGGCGAAGGCACGCCAGCGGCGGTTCGGTCTGTCCAGAACCGCCGGCTGCCGCGGCTGATCACGGCGATCGGAGTGGGCGGAAGCCTTGGTGTGGCCGGCGCGGTTTTCCAGACGCTTTCGCGCAATGTACTCGGCTCGCCGGACATCATCGGTTTCACCACCGGCGCTGCGACTGCGGCGGTGGTTCAAATCGTGTTCTTCGGCGGCGGGGTCCTGCAGACCGCGAGTGCCGCAGTTCTCGGCGGCATGCTGACCGCATTGCTCGTGTACGCACTCGCTCGCAAAGACGGAGTCAGCGGCGGTCTTCGACTTGTCCTGGTCGGCATCGGCGTGGGCGCGATGCTGAGTGCCGTGATGTCGTTCCTGGTGGTGCGCGCGGATATCGACGACGCCACCGTGGTGCAGCAGTGGACGGCAGGCTCGCTGACCGGGCGCGGTTGGCCACACGCGGTCAGCGTTGCGATCGCCGTCGGTGTTCTCGTTCCTGCTCTCGTCGTGGTGTCCAGGCGCGTCACCATGATGGAGATGGGCGACGACGCAGCGTCCTCACTCGGAATTTCCGTGGAGCGATACCGATTTGCCGGCATCCTGCTTGCGGTCGCGCTCACCGGAGCAGCGACAGCAGCTACCGGCCCCATCGCTTTCGTTGCGCTCGCAGCTCCCCAGATCGCACGACGATTGGCACGGCGCAGCGGTGTTCTTGTCGCGACCTCCTTCCTGCTCGGCGCAGTTCTGCTGGCGGGTGCCGACTTGATCGCACAAGCGGTCGAGGTCGGTCTCCGCACTCCGGTCGGTCTTGTCACCAGTCTGCTCGGTGGTGCCTATCTGATCTGGCTGCTGGCCCGTCAGGCCTGAAAACTTTGCTACGAAAGAGATCAATGACTACAGCTACGCCAGTGCCGCGGCTCCACGCCGAGAAGATCGAACTCCGTTACGCCGATCGAACCATCGTGGACGAGTTGACTCTCGAAATCCCCGACGGCGGGTTCACCGTGGTCGTCGGACCGAACGGGTGCGGCAAGTCGACATTGTTGCGTGCGCTCGGCAGAATGCTCACACCTCGATCGGGTCGGGTTGTGCTCGACGGTAACGATATTCGGTCCTACCGAACCAAGGACGTCGCTCGCCGAATCGCTCTGTTGCCGCAGTCCCCGCTTTCGCCCGGCGCGATCAGTGTCGCAGACCTGGTCTCCCGCGGCCGTTATCCGTATCAGAGCATGCTGCGCCAATGGTCGCCCGAAGACGAGCGCGTCGTCTCCGAAGCGCTGACCGAGGTCGGAATGCGATATGCAGCAGATCAATTGGTGGACGAACTGAGTGGTGGACAACGTCAGCGGGTGTGGATAGCCATGACCCTCGCGCAGCGTACTCCGGTGCTGTTGCTCGACGAACCGACCACTTTTCTCGACATCGCCCACCAGATCGAAGTTCTCGACCTGTGTTCCCAACTTCATCAGTCCGGTCGAACATTGGTGGCAGTCCTCCACGACCTGAACCTCGCGGCCAGATATGCCACGCACGTAGTCGCGATGCGGTCCGGAAAAATAGTCATGCAGGGCAGTGCCTCGGAGGTTTTCACCCCCGAGTTGCTGCGCGAAGTGTTCGACCTCGAGGCTCTTGTTCTCGAAGATCCGGAAACCGGACGGCCACTTGTTGTTCCGCGAGACCGCAGACCTGTCAGTCAGCTACCCGTCCAAAACTGAAACCATGATCAGGAGAAATCGATGACAACCTCACCTCGCCCCGAAGAAGCCCGAAACGAAGAAGCTTCGTCCTCTGCGTCGGTGAAAGCGCCACGCGGCGAAGACCACGACCGTGGCCTCAACGACGTGGTCGCTGTCGTGGAACGCGTCGAACGGCCGACCGAGAGCATCTCGCGCATCACCGTCCACTTGACTTCGTCGGCGGAAGACCCGAATTGGTTGCGTCCCAACGTCGCATTCCGCATCCAGCTCGGTCCGAAGTTCGGCGACGTCTCTCGCGTCTACACCGTGCGCACCTTCGACGCGTCGAGCGGTTCGATGACCTTCGACGTAGTGCTGCACGGCCACACCAGTCCGATGATGAAGTGGGCAGCCGACCTTCGTGTGGGTGACTCGTTCTCGCTCACCGGTCCCCGCCCGCACTTCCTCGTTCCCGAGGTCGCTGGTCGCCGCGTCGCGCTGTTCGCCGACGACACCGCGATACCTGCCCTCTATTCGATCCTGCTTCAGTGGCCGGAAGGACTGACCGGCGTCGGTTGGGTAGCCACCGGTGACGCAGGGGCTTTCGCGGAACTGCCCGTGATTCCCGGCCTGGAGTTGCACCACGTGGAAGGGCGTCTCGCCGAGCACGCTCTCGAACTCGAGAACCCAGGAGACTACGCAGTGTGGGGAGCCGGCGAACGCGATGAGATGCGTTCCATTCGAGCGCATTTCCGTAAGACAGTCGGCCTGGCGAAGGACGATGTAGTTGTCTTCGGGTACTGGAAGCGCGGAGTGAGCACCACCGAGATCGATCAGAACCGGCTTCGGAATTACACGAGCATCCTCGAAAATGGCGGCACACTTGCGGATATCGACGATCTGGCAATCGGGATCTGACGTGATTTGTGGTTCGCGACTTTCGCTGCGGTCATCGGCGCCTCGTGCCGGTGGAAGGTTCTGGAACGTCCTGCTTCATTGCTTGTGAGACGTACCCGGTACCGATTTTGACGCCGCCGAGCCAGTCGGTGAGTCGGGCCGCCTCGGCCTCCAGAGAGCGCCGCGCAGACGCTGATACGGGTTCGATGAGGCGCAGGTGGACGGCCCCGGCTTCGTCCTGGATCCAGCAGCCCACGACGCGGCCGTCGACCCATGCGCTGGTACCGGCGTTGCCGCGGGTGTCGAAGAGTTGGTTGCGGTGCGGTCCGAGATAGAAGTCGCGGCCCTTCCAGCCCATGATCGTCGGGTCGAGCACGGGCAGGAGCGCCACCCAAGGACCGGGATCCGCTACCTCCGCGACGTCGTTCGGCAGCAACCAGCCTGTGCCACCGCCGTCGAGTGTGACTGCAACGGCATCGAGTTCGGCGAGGGCAGCCCGGACGACCGTCTTCGTCGAGCCCAACCACCAGACGATGTCGTCTTCCGTCCCCGGCCCGAAGGTGTAGAGCCAGCGTCGGACTATTTCTCGGTATCCGTCTGCGGGTTCGACGTCAACGGATTCGAGAGCGACGGGGGCGTCGTCGAGCCAGTGCCGGGTGAGAGTCCACAGTGGGCGCGAGGTGGGGAAGCGTCCGGTGTTGGTCCCGCGCATGATGTCTGCGGTGGCCCCCAGGTGAGTGAGAACCCTCGGTGCCGACCAGATTTCACCTGCCGAACCCTCGACCTTCACATCGATCATCGGCACCGCCTGACGGACGTCGACTGCTGAAAGCCCTTCAGGCGCATCGGCCAGCAGTGACAGTACCTCGGAGCGTGCGCGATCGAGCCAGTCGTTGCCGTCGACGGCGAGTCCGGCTTTGACTACGTCCTTGGACATTCGAGCACGCTCGGTGTTGGCGACCCGGGCGGACGCACTCGACCATGCGGCCGGCAGCAAGTCTCGGGGAAAAGTGAAGAGTGTGCGGCGCATTGCCAATTGCTTCACGAGGCTTCGCTGCTCGTACAGGGCGCGGTCGACGTCGGCGGCGTCCAACGACCGAACCCTCGCCCAGCAGGACAGGTAGACCGTCGCCGACTCGGTGGCGTGAAGCACTGTCATGGCCTTGGCCGCAGCTTCGGGAGAATCGACGAGGAATGCGGGAGCCAGCGCATGACGTATGCCCATGCGTGCACGGCGTTCGTCGTCGGAGACATGGCGCATCAGGACATCGTGCCACAGTCCAGGTGGGACGTATCGGCTAGTTGCGCGAGGGTTCGGTTGCGCCAGTAGTCGTCGTGTCGGAGATGGGTGATTGCACCGGGTGTGGTCGCGAAGGTTGCAAACCCTGTGGCTTCGACGGGGATCTGCAACCAGGCGGAGATGACGAATGTGTGTGCAAAGCCGTGTGTTACGACGATGTGATCGTGGTCGAGGTCGGTCATCAATTCGTGAACGCATTCGCCGACCCTCGACGCGATTTCGCGGCGGGTCTCGGCACCGGCGACGGGGCCACGGTGATCGAGGCGGTTGTCGTCGGGAGCCGGAACCTGCCGCTGGGCCAGCCAGGAGTTCGGTCGCCCTTCCGCTTCTCCGAAGCTGATTTCGCGCAATCGAGAATCTGTTGTCGCCGGAACTTCGAGTGTCCGGGCGATGATTGCGGATGTCTCAGAGCATCGTTCGAGGTCGGACGAGGTGATGCGGATCGGGCGCGAAGTTCCTGTGCGTCGACGTTTCAACTCTTCGGCGATCAATTCTGCATCGCGCCTGCCGGCGGGCGTGAGAACCGAATTGTGCCAACCCCCGACCACATCCCTTGCGGTGTGTTCGGCATGAGGATGAGTGACGACGTAAAGATCCTGCACGAGTCCCCTTTGCTTACACCTCTTCCGGCAACAGTATTCCAGGATTGAGGATTCCACGTGGATCCCAGGACGATTTGATCAACTGCATTACGGCGATGTCGGCCTCAGTGCGCCCCAGCGATATCCACGGAGACTTCGCGCGACCTATTCCGTGCTCGGCGCTGATGCTTCCATGGTGGGCGGCGACGAGTCGGAACACCGTATCGGTCAGTTCGTGGGCGACCCTCGGCTCGGCATCCAGAAGGTTCACATGAATGTTTCCGTCGGCGAAGTGCCCGAACAGGATTGGTCGAACGAGGGGGAAACGATCGGCCAACGTCTCTCGGAGGCTTTCGATGAACATTCCCATCACGGACAGGGGGACGGAGATGTCGAGTTTGACCACCGGCGTCGTCGACGAAGCGCTGATGCTTTCGGTGTGGCTTTCCCGCAGGGTCCACAGCTTCCGCGCCGGACCAGGCTCTACAGTCGCGTCCTCGATGAGATCGGCAGAGTCGGAGAGAACTTCCAGGAGCGACTCTTCCGTCTCGCGCGGCGACGAAACCTCGATCAGTGTGTACATCGGTGAAGGGGTGCCGAACGGGCGACGTGCATCGGTGTGTGCACAAACGAGGGAGATGCCGTCGTCAGTCATGATCTCGGCGGCTTCGACGGTCAATCCGCTCTGACGCACGCGATTACACAAATGAAGCGCTTGATCGACGTCGCGCACACCGGCGAGCACAACCTGGGTGTCGGTCGCGGGGGTGACCAGCTTCATCAAGACCTTGGTGATGACGGCAAGAGTTCCCTCGCTGCCGGCGAGTAGCCCTGGAATGTCGTAGCCGACGTTGTCTTTGACGAGTGGCGTCCACCTGCTCAGGACGGAACCGTCGGCGAGTACTGCCTCGATGCCGAGGATCTGCGCCCGTGTATTTCCGTATCGGACCATGCGTGTTCCACCGGCATTGGTCGCGACGATACCGCCGAGTGTCGCCGATTCCTTTGATGCCAAGTCGATTCCGAATCGAAGTCCGTGTGCAGAGGCAGCAAGGTCGGCGCGGGCAACGGTCACGCCGGCGCCGGCTGCGATTGTCCGGCCGATGGGATCGACGGATTCGATTCTCTCGAGACGTCTGGTGCTCAGCACCACGGACCCAGCCGAGGCGATTCCGCCGCCGACCAGTCCGGTGTTTCCGCCTTGAGGTGTGACGGGAACCCCCGCGTCGAAACAGGCTCGAAGCACCGCAGACACTTCGGAAGTGTTGCCCGGTCGAATGACCGCGATCGCATCGCCGATCCAACGTCCCGTCCAGTCGCGTGTGTAGCCCTGGATCAGTTCGGGATCGGTGAGGACGTGCGCTTGGCCGACGATCTCCGCGAGGGCGTCGAGAAGCCCCGCATCTGTTGCAGGTTCGCGTGGTTCCGTGAGTGTTCGGGGGTTCATGTGCAACCTTGTGATCGATCGGGTGACAATTCTTCGGAAGACAAGCGGTAAAACTTCCGTGAACTCGATCCTCCGACCTCAGGTGATGCCGTGTCCAAGACCAAGTAGTGACACGACCATCTGTTCTTCTTATAATCGCCGTATGAACCTGCAGCGCGCCCGTTATCTGATCGCTCTGTCGGATCACGGCAGCTTCACTCGCGCCGCAGCGAACGTCCACGTAGCGCAGTCGGCGCTCAGTCAGCAGATCAAGGTACTCGAGCGCGAACTCGGGGTGCCGTTGGTGGATCGTCGTGGTCCACAGTTCACCTTCACCGACGCCGGCCGGGTAGCGGTACGAGAGGCGCGCTTTTTGCTCGGGTGTGCGGACCGGGCGGTCGAACGAATTCGGTTGGCCGCGCGCGGTGTGGATGGGGAACTGCGCATCGCGTACACCCGCTCGTGGGCAGGCGGCGCAGTCGCGGATCTGGTCAGCACCTATCGGAAGCTGTACCCGGGCGTGGAGGTCGTCGTCCATCGTGGCACCTCAGCGCAGACAGTTGATCTCGTCCGAAGCGGAGCGGTAGACATCGCGGTTGTGCGCCCGCCACTCGATGACGGTGATCGCGAACTTCCCCTGATCGTCCTCGATTCGGAACCGATACTGGTTGCGGTTCCTGTAGACCATCCATTCGGGGGCCGAGCGACACTCGAACTCGGAGATCTGGTGGACGTCCCCGTTGTGTTCTGGCCCGAGGAGAATGCACCTGGAATGTATTCCCGTACGCTCGAACAACTTTGGCCGAACAGCACTCCGGATATCGTTCGCTTCGAAGCTGACGACGAGCAGGTCCTCCACGCCGTCGCGGATGGGGTGGGTATTGCGCCGATCCCCCAGGGCAGGGCACGGATGCTCCGGATCCCAGGTATACATCTATGTGAGATCGCCGGTGAGCAACCAACTCTCGACGTTGCAGTGACCTACCGCCCGGATAATCCGAATCCGGCGCTTGCGCCGTTTGTGGCGCTCGCTGAACGCGAAAGATCGTCAACGACTGCGTAGCGCATGAGATGCGGGGTGGGCGTTATCCGCCATCGAGGACCAGCATCATGGCCGTTGCGCGTGCTCGGTTCTCGAGAGTGTCGACGTGGAATCCGACGTGCTGGGACAGCTTCGACAATCGATGCGCGACGCTGCTGTGATGAAGATGCATGGCATCGGCTGCGGCCCTCAATGTTCCGGATCGCAGATACGTCCTCAGGGTTTCCAGCAGTTCGAATCCCTGCTTGGTACTGCCGATCTCCTTGGCGAGAACTAGATCCGGAATTCTAGAGTGATCAATCCGCGCTCCCGGTGCCAGGAGGTTGAGGGCGCCGAGATCGTCCGCGTTCACGATCGGTGTTGTCGCTGACGCCTGTGTGCGAGCGAATCGTGCAGTGGCGACAACGGTATGCACCTCGGAAGCGGCTGCGGCCAAGGATATTCCGGCGCGGACGGAGGATGAGAGCGCTGCCTCGGACAGCTCGGGTGTCGGTGCGAACGAACCCGCCACGAGATTCAGATACTCGCCATCAGCTTCTATCCCAGCGGCTTTGCCAGGTGTGCAATCTTGCGAAATAACAAGGCGTGCACTGCTGTCAGCTGTGTCTGAGACTGCCTTGGTTGCCACTACACGGACTGGTGTATGGGGTTCGATACCGAGACCGGCACACGAGGTGAGCACCGCGAGCTCATCCATCGGGAACAACAAATTTCGACTGTGCTCGGCCACGGTAGGTAACCGTCGTGGTTGCAGGATTATCGCGGCGGTCAAGGCCATCCGGTCCACCAGCATTTCGTCGAGCGGCAAGCTCGTCCCGGCTCGCTCGATCCATACCGTCCCGAGAACGTCATCGTCTACAGCGATGTCTCTGGCCATACTCGGTGGGAGCTGAGGTTCGGGTGACCATCGGCCGCGCGGGTCACAACGGCGCAAGTTCTTCTTGCTGCGACCGTGTTCCACGATCTCGATACCCGCAACACAATCCGCCAACTGTGCGCTTGCGCGCAGCAGGGACGCCGTGTCGGCGCCGTGACGTACGAGGGAGTCGAAGTAGTCGATCACACGTACCAGGCCTGCCGAGTCTGCGTCGAGCTCGGCAAGCCGGTACATCAGTCCTTGCATCTCGCAACGCTACGAGACTGGCGACAGCGAACGCAACCCTCTCCTGAGCGCAGTGAGGGCTTCGGCGGCACCCCTTTCGCTGACCGCTGCGGTCGCGACCAGTGCCGACCCGTGAAAGGTTCCGGGGAAGGAGTGCAATTCGACGCTGACTCCCGCTTGCAGCAGCCGAAGGGCGTATTCGATTCCTTCGTCGCGGAGCGGGTCCAGTTCCATGGTGGACAGGTAGGTCGGCGGCAGACCTGTGAGGTCGGTGGCCCGGGACGGTGCAGCGTAACTGGAGACGTCAGGATCTTCGGGACCGGAATACGACTCGCCGAGATAGTACTTCCACGACAGGATGGCGTTGGGGCGGTGCCACAAGGGGGTGTCGACGAAGTTCGTCATCGAGACCGTCGCCAGACGGTCGTCGAGTTCCGGGATTTCGAGGAATTGGAATGCCACGGGCACAACTCCCTCATCTCGGGCTTTGAGGACAGTGCCTGCGGCCAGTCCACCGCCTGCGCTCTGCCCTCCCACGGCGATGCGGCTGGGATCGACCCCCAGCTCGTCGGCATGGGCGTGGATGTAGAGGAGTGCGGCGTAGCAGTCGTTGACGGGGCCGGGGAAGGGGGTCTCGGGGGCGAGGCGGTACTCCACGTTTGCAACGGCGAATCCGAGTCCGCGCGCTACCTCGACACAAAATGGATCGCTGGACTCTGCGGTGCCGATTGCGAATCCGCCGCCATGGATCCAGAGCAGAACGGGGACAGGGCCGGCGGTGTTGTCCGGGGTGAAGAAACGAATCGTGACTTCCGGATCGCCGTCCAGGCCAGGAGCGGACAGTTCACGAAGCGTGACTCCGTCGAACGACACGTCGGCCAACATGGTGCCGACCAGTGCGTCGTACATGGCCCGCGCGTTGGGGATGTCCGAGAAGTCCACCTTTGGGAGCATGGTGAGTGCTGCGGCGAGTTCAGGGTCGAGAGTGGGGAAGGTTGTCATGCACTCATCATCGAGCCTGAATGTGTCCTACGTCACCAGTGGCTTGTAGGAAATCGGAGAGTCTTCTTCCGACGCCCGTCGGATCTCCCTAGGATGACGCCGGTGGACAGAGTACATCTCGGGGTGGGTTCGAGCGATTCGGAAGTTGGAGCCAGGATCGGTGGACGCCCGCCGCAGGTTTTCGCTGATCAGCCGATTTTGCAGACGCATGATTATCTCTTGACGCTCGGGGCACACACGGCGCCGTGGCTCGGTGAGCGAGAGCTTTCGGTTTTCATCCGTCGAGGTTTCACCATCGGCGACGACGACCTCGAATACCCGAACATCGGGGTCCGGGCTGTGTTGCACCCACCGTCATCGCGAAGTGCGGAATCGTCGGGCGCCCACGAGGGCTTGGGCAGCGCGGCGTTGATCAGGATTCCTCCGGACGACGACGTGGTGCCGTTGGTGCGGATAGCTCCGCAACCGGTGCTCATCCAGAACGAACCGTCCTACGCCACTGCCGTCGATGCGGACGGACACAGTTTCCTGTTCCAGATCAATGAGGAGGGGTGGCCGGTAGTCGACGGTTCCCACCCCGAGTTCGTAGAGGAGTACCTATTCGGTTACGGGTCGGTGTATTTCTACGGGAGCACTGACGCGACTGGGCTCGCACGTGAAGTTGTGCCGGGATTTCTCGACTTCTGACCGGCCCGACGGCTCGTCTGCCGATACCGTGGGCAGCGTATCTCGACCGGCGGTTATGTCCTCGGAAAATTATTTTCGGAAGTTTGTCGATCGGTGAGTGTGCCGTTCGACGTGTAGGCAGAGGGGCCGAACGGAACGGCCCACAAACGAAGGAGATTCCCATGAAGTACATGCTGATCATGCGTTCCACCGACGAGGCCATCGAAGCATCCAAGGACATGGACTTCGACGAGATCATCGCTGCGATGGGGCAGTACAACGAGTCCCTGATCAAGGCAGGTGTCTTGCTGGCCGGTGAGGGACTGGCCATGGAGGAGGGATTCATCGTCGATTTCGAATCCGATCCTCCGCTGGTTTCCGACGGCCCGTACGGGGAGACGAAGGAGTTGTTCTCGGGATTCTGGATCATTCAGACCTCGACCAAGGACGAAGCATTGGAGTGGGCAAAGCGCTGCCCGTTGGGGCCGGGAAGCAAGCTCGAGGTGCGTCGGGTGAGTGAGATGTCGGACTTCGATCAGGACAACGAGTACATCCAGAAAGAGGCCGGCTGGCGCGAAGAACTCGGTACCGATCGTCCGGTCGCAGGCTGAACCATGACCGACGAGGCGGTGCGAGAAGCAACGAGAACGGCTGTCGACGCGGTTTGGCGAATCGAGTCCGCGAAGATCGTCGCCACGTTGACTCGCACCGTCGGAGATCTCGATCTTGCCGAGGACCTGGCCGCGCAGGCTCTGCTCGAAGCCGTCGAGCAGTGGCCTGCCACCGGGGTTCCGCGAAATCCCGCTGCCTGGCTGACATCTGTTGCGACACGACGGGCAATTGACGGGTGGCGACGACGTGAGAGGTTGGACGAGCGCTACGCCTACTTTGCACGCGAACTCGAGAACGACGCTTCGCACTTCGACGACGTCAGCTGGGATCCAGATCGCATCGACGACGACGTCCTTCGGCTGATGTTCATCGCCTGCCACCCCGTGTTGAATCGAAAAGCGCAGGTAGCTTTGACTCTTCGGGTGGTGGGCGGGTTGACCACGGACGAGATCGCCAAAGCGTTCCTGACGCCGACAGCGACGGTGCAGCAGCGAATCGTGCGCGCGAAGAAGACATTGACTGCTTCGAAAGCGGTATTCGAAGTTCCAGGGCGAGAAGAGTTTTCGAAACGGTTGGGTGCCGTACTCGGAGTGCTGTACCTGGTGTTCAACGAAGGCTATGCAGCCAGTTCGGGGGACGAGTGGATGCGTGCGGATCTGAGTGCAGAAGCGTTGCGGCTCGCGCGGATACTGGCCGAGCTGGTCCCGGGGGAATCCGAGGTGCACGGCCTCGTCGCGTTGATGGAGCTGACGGCCTCACGATTCGGTGCCAGGACTACCTCGACAGGTGAGCCCATTCTGCTGGCGGACCAAGACCGGACTCGGTGGGACCGCCTACAGATCTCACGGGGTCTTGCCGCGCTGGAACGGGCTGACGCCGTCGGGCGTGGACGCGGCCCGTACGGCTTGCAGGCCGCAATCGCCGAATGTCACGCGCGAGCAGCAACTTTCGAGGACACCGATTGGAAGAAGATCGTCATCCTCTACGAGGCTTTGGCGCAACTGGCACCCTCACCTGTGGTCGACCTCAATCATGCGGCGGCGGTATCGATGGCCTACGGTCCGGCCCCGGCGCTCGAATTCGTCGACAAGCTTGTCGCTTCAGGTGAATTGGCAGGCTACCACTTGCTTCCGAGCGTTCGAGGCGAGTTGCTCAGTCAGCTCGGCCGATCCGAGGAGGCCAGGACCGAACTCCTCGAAGCCGCTCGGCTGGCCGGGAACGAGCGTGAACGTGCAGTGCTGGTCGCGAAGGCAAATGCACTACTCCCGGATCGGCGATGAGTGGTCACGCCTGCGACGGATCGTCGTCAGGAACCATGGGCGGCATTCCTACTCCATAAGGATCGAGCATGTCCGAGACGCGTCGACCCCACCGTTCATGCGCGGACTGACGAGTCATTCCGGCCGCCCGGCCTATGGTCGTCCACGTTGCGCCGAATCTACGCAGGCTCATGACGCTTGCCGTCGAATCGATACCCGCTGCGAGCTGAATCCGGAAACAGGCCAACTGCCACGCCATCTGACGCTGCGCCGGGATATCGGTGTCCTGTTCCGCCTCCCACTCAGGGCTGCCAGGTAAAGGGTCCGTTCCGACAATCTTGTCTGCCTGAGTGCCGGCCTCGGTGATAGCGGCATTGACCGTAGTGATCGCGGCGGTCTCGACCTTCGCAGTCAGGGCGCGTTCGATCAGGTCTTCCATGAGAAGTTCTCCTTTCGTCAGGACTAGCCTGACAGGCCATTTCGAAATTTGTCAAAAACTCCCTGACGGATTCGTAGTTTGATTAATGCACGATCTATTTGTGTACTATCTAAATAGTCTCCGGTTCTGTTGACCGACGTCGAAGGGGTAGCTGATGAAGATCGTGGTTTTGTCATTCCTGATGGCGCTGACCTTGATGACGATCGGGATCATCGCGGCACGCAACCGCAGTACTCGACCTGCGGTGACTGGGGTCGTTACCGCTGCGTCGACGGTTCTCGCGGCCGCCTGGACTCTTTTTGCCGTGGCATTCGTATTGGCCTGATCGAGCTGCCGTGCCAGTACGCCAGTGGTGGCGGTGAAGGAACTACGCAGCAGGTCAGATGCGTTTTGTGTGGGGCACGATGCCGCATACTCTGGCAGGCGTGGCAATCGCTGAAACGGACAGAAACTATGGCGGAAGGTCGGTCGCGGCTCGCAAGGCCGAACGCCGTTCCCTCTTCTTGAATGCTGCTCTCAGCGTGTTCGCAGACAAGGGGTATGCCGGAAGCTCGGTGGCAGACATTTGTGCGTCCGCGAGTCTGGCCAGAAGGCAGTTCTACGACGAGTTCGGCAGTCGCGAGGATCTGCTCCTCGCGCTGTATGACCAGATTCAACTCGACGCCAGAATTGCAATGGTCGACGCACTCGATGCGGAGCCTTCGGTCAATCTCCGTGACAAGGCAGCAACGGCCATGGCCGCTTTCGTCGAGTCGGTCGGAAGTGACCCACGACGCGCACACGTTGCCTTCATCGACGTCGTAGGTGTCAGTCCTCGCGTGGAAAAGCATCGCGTGGACCAACGTTCGGTCTGGGCAACGTTTTTCGAATCGATCATCAAAGGGATTGTGGGCGACGATTACGAACCGCCGGGTGGTTACCGATGGGCGTCCACCGCCTTCATCGGCGCGCTTACCGCGCTGGTGCATCAGTGGAGCACTACGGAGCCTCGTCCTCCTGTGTCGGTACTGGTCGATCTGATGACGGTGCTCTTGAATGCGTTGATTGACGACGCACCCCTTCGTGCCGGCGAATAGGTCACGAACACCAGGGGATTGTAATCCAGCCCACAACGCTCTACTCTCGTCCTCACTATGTTAGACACTCGCATCTAACTTGTGTGCTCGTGACGAGAACTGCGGCAACACAAGGCAATCTGTGCTTTCCGGGGAGGAATTGGTATGGGACGACGCTGGACAACTGACCGACAACGCGGGGGCTTGGCTATTGCCGTGATTGCAGTAATCGGGCAGATCGGGCTTTCGGCACCTGCCTCAGCGGCGCCGGACGAAGGTGTTCCCACCCAAGTTCAGGTCCAGCCTGCCCTGCCGCCTGCGGTTGCACCGCCATTGCCTGAACTGGACCAGGCCTTCTACGAACCGCCTGTCGGGGTCGTCGAAGCCAGGGAGCCGGGTGAGATCATCGCCGCCCGTGCGGTTAATCTCGGTACTCTCAATCTGATTCCGGCCAACGTGGATGCGTGGCAGATCTCGTATCGATCCAATAATGCTGCAGGTGAAGCGATTCCAGCTGTAACCACAGTGATCAAGCCACGCGGCGACACGCGCGATGGAGGGCCGCGTCCGCTGCTGTCCTTTCAGATGGCAGAGGATTCACTCGGAAGCTACTGCGCACCTTCGTATGTCATGCAGCAAGGCGCGTTGCCGTGGCTGGTGACGGGCGCTGCGACCGGTGGGACTCAGTTCCTCGAAGTGCAGGCAGCGCTGGCGCAGGGCTGGGCATTGTCGGTCCCCGATCATCAGGGACCCAATTCTTCCTTCGCCTCCGGCCCCGTAGCGGCCCGGATCACGCTCGACGGTATTCGTGCCGCTGAGAACTTCGAACCCATGGAGTTGCAAGGGCGGTCAACTCGCGTAGGGCTGCTCGGATACTCGGGTGGATCGATTCCTACCGGTCACGCAGCTGAAATACGGCAGGCGTACGCGCCGGAACTGAACATCGTCGGAGTCGCCGAAGGTGGTGTTGCCGCGGATCTCGGCGCTTTGCTCGACAATGCCAACAACGCTCTAGGGGCCGGGATCGTCGCTGCCGGTGTCATCGGAGTGAGCCGAGAGGATTCGGAACTTGCCGGCTTCATCGATCAGCACATAAACCCCGCCGGCCGAGCGCTTTTCGCTGCCAAGGACAACCTGTGCATGCTCTGGACGTCGGCTGCAGTGCCCTTCCTCAACATCAAAGGTTTCCTCGATGTCCCGGGAGATCCCGTCCAACACCCCACGGTGAGAGCCGCGCTCTCCCGAGCTGCCATGGGCAAGTCGGTTCCTGATGTGCCGATGTACATCTATCAGTCGAATCCCGACTGGTTGGTGCCTGTGGGCCCGGTGAACAAGCTTGTCGACACCTATTGCCAAGATCCTTCTGCGAGTGTCGTTTACACCAGAGACCACTTCAGTGAGCACGTCAGCATGGAAGTCGTCGCATTGCCGAGTGCTCTACTGTGGCTTCGTGATCGGTTCGCTGGTGTCCCTGCCCAACAGGGATGCAGCACCTTCGACGCTGGATCTATGGCGCTTGATCAGAGGACCTGGCCAGTCTGGGTGGATGCGGTTGGTGAACTCGTCGCAGGCCTGTTCGGCAAGCCGATCGGGACCTAGTGGGTGACGTGATTCTGCGGTGGTGAGGAATTCTCACAAGGACTGCGTGTTGCACTGACTGGACGTTGTTTCATTGATCGGGCCTTGACGATGGTGTCTTGTCACCACTGGGTTCCTGTTACCGACGAAAGGTTGCGCGATGACAAAGCTGTTGTTTGCGGTCACTTCTGCAGATCACTGGACGCTGAAGGACGGAACACCCCACCCGACCGGGTACTGGGCGGAAGAGCTGGTCGAGGCGCATCGCGTTTTCGTCGACGCCGGCTACGACATCGTGATCGCGACGCCTGGCGGTAAAGCTCCCGTTGTGGACGAGGGAAGCCTGGTGCCCGAGGTGAACGGCGGGCAAGAAGGTGCCGACCGTTTGCGCAAGTACATCGCCGATCTGCAGCCGGTGCTCGATTCGCCGGAGATTCTGGAGAACGCCGATGCCGCCGATTACGACGTGGTCTTTGTACCGGGTGGACACGGCCCGATGGAGGATCTTGCGGTGTCGGCATCCTTCGGTGAGCTTCTCGTGAACTTCTTGGACGCGGACAAGGTGGTCTCGGCGGTCTGTCACGCGCCGGCGGCACTCCTGCCGGCCCAGAGATCCGATGGAAGCTGGCTGTTCGACGGCTATCAGCTGACCGCGTTCACCAACGAAGAGGAGACGCAGGCTGGTCTGGCGGACAAGGCTCCGTGGCTGCTCGAAACTCGACTACGCGAATTGGGCGGCGAATTCTCGAAGGCTGAGGCGTGGTCGCCTTATGTCGTGGTGGACCGCAAGCTCTACACCGGCCAGAATCCGGCTTCGTCACGGCCACTCGCCGAGCGGATTGTCGCCGACTTGGGCTGAGCATGTCTTTTGGCGCCGCATCGAGGTTTTCTTCGATGCGGTGCTCGGCTATGTTCGGTTGTGCCCGAACTCTTCTCAGGTTGTGAAGGTGGTGTTCGCCGGCCGCGGGTGCCGCTGGGGGTCGATGGAGGGCGGTGGGATGAACCAGGGTTTGTTGTCGATGCCGATCCGGATTCTCCATTTGCCGACGAACCCGGATTTTCGGTGCATCAACCGGTGATGTGAACGGCACAGCAGGACCAGGTTGTTCATCACGGTCGGGCCGCCGTTGGCCCAGTGCCGGATGTGGTGCGCATCGGTCCAGGCGGGCACGCATGTGCAGCCGGGGAACGCGCAGCCTTTGTCTCTCGCGATCAGGGCGACGCGTTGTTCGGCGGTG
>Ga0153932_1000046_pt1 | contig 97817 bp, 77 predicted proteins | sample TSNJ016MetaG_FD_102273 | JGI IMG/M metagenome (GOLD analysis project Ga0153932, IMG submission 102273) | Attine ant fungus gardens microbial communities from New Jersey, USA - TSNJ016 MetaG | ecosystem: Host-associated > Fungi > Mycelium > Unclassified | place: USA: New Jersey, Wharton State... | reverse complement strand
CTCGTCACGCACCAGACCGGCCCTGAAGGCCAAAAGGTGAACCGCCTGCTGATCGAAGAAGGCGCGGACATCAAGAAGGAACTGTACATCGGCCTCGTGCTCGACCGTATCACGCAAAAAGTCGTGGTGATGGCTTCGAGCGAAGGCGGCATGGACATTGAAGAAGTCGCGGAAAAGACGCCGGAACTGCTGCACAAGTTCGCCGTCGAGCCGTCGACGGGTCTGCAGGACAAGGACGCCGACGATCTCTCGCGCAAGATCGGCATTCCGGAAGGATCGATCCCGCAGGCACGCGCCATCCTGCAAGGCCTGTACAAGGCATTCTGGGAAACGGACGCATCGCTCGCCGAAATCAACCCGCTGATCGTCACGGGCGACGGCAAGGTGATCGCACTCGACGCCAAGTTCAACTTCGACGCAAACGCGCTGTTCCGCCATCCGGACATCGTGGCGTATCGCGATATCGACGAAGAAGATCCGGCTGAAGTGGAAGCATCGAAGTTCGATCTGGCCTACATCTCGCTCGATGGCAACATCGGCTGCCTGGTGAACGGCGCGGGTCTGGCAATGGCGACCATGGACACGATCAAGCTGTTCGGCGGCGAGCCGGCCAACTTCCTCGACGTGGGCGGCGGCGCCACGACCGAAAAGGTCACGGAAGCCTTCAAGATCATGTTGAAGAATCCGGGCCTGAAGGCGATCCTAGTGAACATCTTCGGCGGCATCATGCGCTGCGACGTGATCGCGGAAGGCGTGATCGAAGCGTCGAAGGCTGTGTCGCTGAAGGTTCCTCTGGTCGTGCGCATGAAGGGCACGAACGAAGATCTCGGCAAGAAGATGCTGGCGGATTCGGGCTTGCCGATCATCGCGGCCGACAGCATGGAAGAAGCTGCGCAGAAGGTCGTCGCGGCAGCCGAGGGCAAGTAAGCGCCAGGATTTTTCCGGCAATTACGAGCGTTCCACCAGACACGAAAGGCGGCGCTTTCTCGCCCCGCCGCGCCTTGAAACAAGGCGCGCGGGTGAAAGGCGGCGCTGACGAACAGAGGTCACACCATGTCGATTCTGATCAACAAAGACACCAAGGTTATTACCCAGGGCATCACCGGTAAGACCGGCCAGTTCCACACCCGCGCTTGCCGCGAGTATGCGAACGGCCGTGAGGCATACGTTGCAGGCGTGAACCCGAAGCGGGCCGGCGAAGATTTCGAAGGCATCCCCATCTACGCAAGCGTCGCGGAAGCGAAGGCTGAAACGGGTGCAACCGTTTCGGTGATCTACGTGCCGCCGGCTGGCGCCGCTGCTGCAATCTGGGAAGCGGTCGAAGCCGATCTGGATCTCGCCATCTGCATCACGGAAGGTATTCCCGTGCGCGACATGCTCGAGATCAAGGACCGTATGCGTCGCGAAAATCGCAAGACGCTGCTGCTCGGACCGAACTGCCCGGGCACGATCACGCCGGACGAACTGAAGATCGGCATCATGCCGGGTCATATTCACCGCAAGGGTCGTATCGGCGTGGTGTCGCGTTCGGGCACGCTCACGTACGAAGCGGTTGGCCAGTTGACGGCTATTGGTCTCGGCCAGTCGTCGGCGGTAGGTATTGGCGGCGATCCGATCAACGGTCTGAAGCACATCGACGTGATGAAGATGTTCAACGACGATCCCGACACGGACGCCGTGATCATGATCGGCGAGATCGGTGGCCCGGACGAAGCAAACGCCGCTTACTGGATCAAGGACAACATGAAGAAGCCGGTGGTTGGCTTCATCGCGGGCGTCACGGCTCCGGCCGGCAAGCGCATGGGTCATGCAGGCGCGCTGATTTCGGGCGGTGCGGATACTGCCGATGCCAAGCTGGAAATCATGGAAGCATGCGGTATCACCGTCACGAAGAACCCGTCGGAAATGGCGCGTTTGTTGAAGGCGATGCTTTAAGGAACGGCTGATCGACAGGAAACGCGGGGCTTTGCTATGCTTGTGTAAGCCTTTCGTAACGCGTCGGTTATAAAAGCGGGGGAGCTAAGGCTTCCCCGCTTTTTTTTCGCGTGCTTTCTGTCGCTGTCGCTCACCGGTTTTTTCATGCTCGAATTTTTCGCCACCCTCCATTGGGGCGCTGTTCTTCAGATCATCGTCATAGATATCTTGCTCGGAGGCGACAACGCCGTCGTCATCGCGCTTGCCGTGCGCAACCTGCCCGACCAGCAACGCACGCGCGGCGTGCTGCTCGGCACGCTCGGGGCGATTGTCCTGCGGGTCGTGCTGATCGCGTTTGCGGTCGTGCTGCTGGATATTCCGTTCCTCAAATTCGTCGGCGGCCTGATGCTGTTGTGGATCGGCGTGAAACTCATGATGCCGGAGCACAGCGATCCGAACGTGAAACCCACCGATCAGCTTTGGGCCGCGATCAAGACCATCATCGTCGCCGATGCCGTCATGAGCCTCGACAACGTGATCGCGGTTGCGGGCGCTGCCGAAGCCGCGGACCCGCAGCATCGGCTTACGCTGGTGATCTTTGGCTTGCTTGTCAGCATTCCGTTGATCGTATGGGGCAGCACGCTGGTGCTCAAGCTGATCGATAAATTCCCGATCGTGATCGCGCTGGGCGCCGGATTGCTCGGGTGGATTGCGGGTGGGTTGATCATCAATGATCCGTTCATCGATCGATGGCCTGCGTTGAATGTGCCGAGCGCCGAGTATGCCGCGCAAGTCGCCGGCGTGGTGCTTGTTCTGTCTGTCGGCTGGTTTTTCCGCAAGCGTGTGCAAGCTTCGGAATCGAAAGCCGCGCACTGATTTTTCTCGCCGAACGTTAGCCGTTTGGCTGACTGCCGGCGGCTCGCAGGGCTCAATAAGATCGAAGCGTCTGGATTGCATCACGCAGCCAGACGCTTCGATCTTTTGGGAGTTCAGCGATGACAGTAGCGGTGTGCGGGTTCAAGAGCATCAAGGAAGGCAAGTCGTGGTTTCGACGAGCGTGGGCGCGCGGGAAGAAAAAGCGCTCAGGAAGAGGTTTCACGCTGATCGAGTTGATGATCGTGCTGGCGATTGTGGGTGTGGTCGCCGCCTACGCGATCCCGGCTTATCAGGATTACCTGGCGCGTAGCCGGGTGGGAGAGGGTTTGTCGCTGGCTTCGTCGGCGCGTCTGGCTGTGGCTGAGAATGCTGCGAGCGGGTCGGATCTGGGCGGCGGATATTCCGCGCCGCCGGGAACGCGCAACGTCGAGTCCATTCACGTGAATGACGACAACGGCCAGATCACGATCGCGTATTCCACGCGCGTGGCGCCCGCGGGCGAGAACACCATCGTGCTCGTGCCATCCTCGCCCGACAATGCCGATGCGCCGACCGCGCGCACGGTGCTGACGAAGGGATCAGTCCAGGCCGGATCGATCACGTGGGAGTGCTTCGCGGCAACTAAAACGGCTTCATCATTGCCGGCGCCAGGCGCGGGCCCGCTGCCATCTGAGGCGCCGACGCTGCCGCCCAATCTTGCACCGCCTGAGTGCCGCGCTTGATCAGACTGTGCCGGTTTGACGGTGCTGAAAGGCTGACCGCAAGGAAACGTAATCGCTGCAGTAACGCATCGGGCGAGCACGCAGATTGCGGTCAGCTTCTTTGTTTCGCCGAAAGCGCCACGAATTTCAAACGATTCACAGCGATTTCGGCGCATTTCATGCACGTCGCCGCACAGCATGAGTAATTTTTTGTATAGTGCGCCGGTTGCCGACGTTCCCGACCCCTCATGCCTTCAAACATCGCGCGCTACCTTACTCTTGCCGTCCTCTGTCTGGCGCTGACGATTCCGTACGCGGTCGTCAACCACACGTATCCCATTCCGACGTTCTACGCGGAGTACAGCGCGCTCGGGCTGTTCCTTGCGCTCGGCGCCGCCATGGCGCTGGTCGTGCGTTTGTCCGAGCCGCGTATAGCGTTCGCAACGCCGGTCATGGCGCTGATGCCGCTTGTGCTCGGGCTGTTGCTCGTGGCCCAGACGGTCGTGCTGCCGGTCGCGCAGCCGTCGATGAACTGGCTCGGCGGCGGGTATCTGCTGGCGTCGTTTATCGCGGTGCATACGGGGTATGGACTCGTGCGCGCCGGAATGGCCGAGCGGGCGTTTCGATGGGGCGCGGCGGCGTTGATTGTCGGCGGCCTCTTTGCCGTGTTCTGCCAGGTCGTGCAGCTCTTTCACATGGAATCGAAGTTTTCGCCGTTCGTCGTGGCGTACAACGTGACCGTCGAGCGCCGGCCGTTCGGCAACATGGCGCAGGCGAACCACCTTGCCACCTATATTGCGTTCGCCACGGCGGGCGCGCTTTATCTCGTGCAGACGCGGCGATTGCCGGTGATCGCATGGCTCGTGCTCTCGGCGATTTTTTCCGCTGGCCTGGCGCTGACCGTATCGCGTGGACCGTGGTTGCAGATGGGCGTGATCGTGGTCGCCGGTTTGTGGATGGCGTTGATCCAGGGCCGCTCGACCGCCGCCGATGATCCCGACGCGCCTGCGAGTGATGCTTCCCGCAATAAGGCGCGCGCTTGGTTGATCCCCGTCGTCTTGCTTGTGCTGTTCTTCGCGGTGAACGGCGCGGTCCGCTGGGCGAATGTGCGTTATCAACTCGACCTCGGGCAATCGGCAGCCGAGCGCATGCAGGATGCAAACCAGATCGCGCCGCGACTTGCGCTGTGGAAATACGGCTGGACGATGTTCCTGACGCATCCGCTTCTAGGTGTCGGCTGGGGCGAATTCCCGCTGCACCAGTTCGAGTTCGTGCGCGAACTTGGCGGCGTGGAGATCGCGAATAATTCGCACGATATCTTCATCGATTTGCTCGCAAAAACCGGCCTGCTCGGCTTGGCGATCGTGCTGTTCGGCGTCATTGGCTGGCTCGTGCGCGTGCTGCGCGCGCCGCATACGCCGGCGCGGATTTTTGGGCTCACGTTGCTGGGTGTTCTGATGATGCATGCGCTTGTCGAATATCCGCAGCAGTACATGTTTTATCTGATGCCCGCCATGCTGATCTTCGGCTTGCTGGAGACGCGGCCTTTGCGTTTGGTATCGCGTTCGTTTTCTTACGGGCTTTATGCGGCGCTGGTCGTGCTCGGGCTGCTTTCGCTTTATCCGGTCCTGCGTGACTACAACCGCGCCGAGGTGCTGTATTACGGCGCCCGGCCGGCGGAGCAGTACGCGGCGGATCCGTCTATCCTGTTCCGCGCCTGGGGTGAATATGGTGCGGCGACGCTGTTGCCCATGAACGGTCAGGACCTTGCGAGCAAGCTCGATATGCACCATCAAGCGATCGCGTTGTTGCCCGGCGAAACCGTCTTGCGCCGATACGCCGTGCTGCAGGCGCTGGCCGGCCAGGATCAGGACGCGCTCGATACCATGGCGAGGCTGAAGATTTTCGCGACCGAGTTGCACGACTGGCCGACGCAACTGGCATCGGTATTCAAATCAGTCGATGAGCAGGGCAAGCCGCTCGCCGGATTCAAGGCGGAGCTGGTGAAGTTGTATGGGCTGCCGGCGTCTCCGGCAGCCGATGATAGTGACGACGATGATGGGGATGATTGAATCCCCGGCGACCTCGTTCGCCAAGGGTTTCGCTCAGAAATAAATCAAGGCCGTTTCAGCGCAAGCTGGGACGGCCTTGGTTCATATGCAACGGGTTAGTTGAAGGAATCAGTCCTTCGCCACCCAATCCCCCGACTTCCCCCCGTGCTTCTCCATGACGCGAACGTCGGTGATCGTCATCCCGCGATCCACCGCCTTGCACATGTCATAAACCGTCAGCAAACCGATCTGCACGGCCGTCAGCGCTTCCATTTCCACGCCGGTTCTTCCAACCGTCTCGACCCGCACTTCGCAATGCACGCCGGGCAAAGTCTCATCGATGGAAAAATCCACCGCCACGCGCGTCAGCGCCAGCGGATGGCATAGCGGGATCAAATCCGACGTGCGCTTCGCGCCCTGGATCGCGGCGATCCGCGCGACACCCAGCACGTCGCCTTTCTTTGCCTTGCCGTCGCGGATCAGCGCGAGCGTGGCGGGCAGCATCGCGATGGAACCGCCTGCAACGGCAATGCGCCGGGTTTCGCTTTTGTCGCCGACATCGACCATGTGCGCTTCGCCAGAAGCATCGAAATGTGTAAGTCCGGACATGAATTCTCCTTGCATCGGGCGCTCATCATACCAGCGGCGTGCGGCGATCCAGGCGGGTGGTCCGTGCGCGCTCACGCTGCTACGATAAGCCTTTCCAGCCGATCGTGACCGCCGCCCCGGCCAACCGTATAGCAAGTTTGCCATGCGTCCAGACCGCCTGATCGCCGCCGTGTTGTGCCTGACCGTGGGCCTGCCTCCCGGCGCGTTCGCGCAGACAGCGGCGCCAACGGCATCGGCGTTGGCATCAGCATCGGCATCCGCACCGCCATCCGGCGACGCACTGACCACGCCGACCGCTAGCATCGATGCCAACGTCTTCGGCCTCTACGGCGGCGCCGCGGCGCGCTTCGCCAACCGTCCGGGCGAAAAAGCGGGACTACAGGCATCCATGAACGCGCTCCAGCTCCCCGATCTCGGCGATGGTTCAGGCGGCGCGCTCACCCCGCAAGCCGAGCGCCGTCTCGGCGAGCGCCTGATGCGCGATCTGCGGCGCGACCCCGATTACCTCGACGACTGGCTCATCCGCGATTACCTCAACTCGGTGGCGGCGCGTTTGTCGGCGGCTGCGGCGACGCAGTACATCGGCGGTTATCTGCCGGACTTCGATCTCTTTCCCGTGCGCGATCCGCAAATCAACGCGTTCTCGATGCCCGGCGGTTTTATCGGTGTGAATACCGGGTTGATTGCGACGAGCCAGACGGAATCGGAACTGGCATCGGTGATCGGGCACGAGATGGGACATGTGCTGCAACGGCATATCGCGCGGATGATGGGTTCGAGCGAGCGCAGCGGTTATGCGGCGCTCGCGGCCATGCTGTTCGGCGTGCTCGCGGGCGTGGTGGCGCACAGCGGCGACCTGGGGATGGGCATCGCGATGGGCGGCCAGGCGTTCGCGCTCGATAACCAGTTGCGGTTCTCGCGCTCGGCGGAGCACGAGGCGGACCGCGTCGGCTTCCAGATGCTGAGCGCGGCAGGCTACGATCCGTACGCAATGGTCTCGTTCTTCGCGCGGCTCGACCGGACCGCGATGGGCGATAACGGCGTGCCGCCGTATCTGCGAACGCATCCGCTGACGGGCGAGCGCATGGCCGACATGGAAGACCGTGCGCGCCGGGTGCCGTATCGTCAGCCGCGGCAGGAGCCGGAATACGGTTTTGTCAGGGCGCGTGCCCGCGTGCTGCAGGCGAATTCGACGAGTGAATATCGCGATGTCGCCACCCGGCTGCGCTCGGAAATCGAGGATCAGACTGCGCTGAACGTGGCCGCTAACTGGTATGGGATCGCGCTCGCGCAGACGCTGCAGCGCGATTACGATGCCGCGAACGCATCGCTCGCCGAGGCGCGCAAAGTGTTCGATGCCGAGCCCGCGCAGGAGGACCGTCCGGCTTCGGCGGAAAAGACGGCGCCGATGGTTGCCCACGCCAGCAACCCGCTTCCATCCACGTCATCAATCGATGTCGCGTCTCCGGCGAGCGCCGCGCTGGCATCGCTGAACGCTGCAAAAACGCCAGCCACCGTGGTGAATCTTGGCACCATCGCCGCAAAACGTCCGCAGGATCGCAGCTCGCCGAGCCTCGATGTCCTCGCCGCGGATATCGCGCGCCTCGCCGGTCACGACAACGAAGCCATCCATCTCGCCGATATCGCCCAGGAGCGCTGGCCTGCATCGCACGCGGCTATCGAAACGCATTTGCAGGCGTTGTTGTCCGCGCGTCGTTTTACGGAAGCCCAGGCGCTGGCGCGCCGCGAGACCCGCGATGACCCGAATCAGCCTGACTGGTGGCGTTACCTGGCGCAAGCGAGCGCGGGCGCGAACGACGCAATGCAGCAGCATCGCGCGATGGCGGAGAAGCTGGCGCTCGACGGCGCGTGGCCATCGGCTATCCGGCAATTGCAGGCGGCGCGCGATCTGAAAAACGCGGGTTTCTATGATTTATCGACGATATCCGCGCGGCTGCGCGACTTCGAAACGCGCTACAAGGAAGAGCGCGAGACGGAGAAGGACGACAGTTAGGCCGCCGCTGCCCTGGCCGCAGGACTGGTGACGAAGGCGAAACGTTCCGCCACATAGTTGCGCGCAATGCGTTGCAGCGTTAGATCGACGCCCGGCGCGAAGTGAAAAACGCCGCCGTTTTCATCGAGTTCCGCATTCGATGAAAACAGATCCAGGTCGTGATCGTGCAAGGCGGCAATGCGCGTCGAATCCGAGAAGAGTATGTTCCCCTGATCATCGAGCCACGCTTCGGATGGTTCGAACCCGCCACCCGCGTGTTCCGTCAGCTTGAGCGCGCCATTCGCCTCGGACAGTCGCACGATCCACGGCGTGTACCCCAACTCCACATACACGCGCTGCGGGCCGTTCTGGAAGAACCACTGGCCGGCGTCATCGGCGGCGTAATTGCGGTTGATGAAGCCGAGGAGCGCGTCGTGGCGGATGATATCGCCAGGCAGATTCGCGGCTTGCGCGGCGTCGTCGCGCATCCGCCATTGGCCGCGCCGGTCGAGCAGCAGCCAGCCGGTGCAATGCGGAACGTTCGGCCATTTGGCCAGCGCCTGCTTGACGATCTCATCCATGCGTGGAATCCGTAGTGGGTGCTGATGCTGATGCTGGTGCTGCCTGCTTCACGTGCGTCTGCAAATAACCGAAAACCCGCTGCGACAACCAGTCGATACGCCCCGGGAACGGCCCGGTCATGAACCCGACGTGGCCGCCGTGCATGGGTTGATCGAGCGTGACGGTGGCTGATACTTCCGTCGCCGATGGCAGCACGCGCCCCGGCAGGAACGGGTCGTTGCGGGCGTTCAGGATGAGCGTCGGCGCGGCGATCTGCGGCAAGAAAGGCCGCGTGGTGGCGCGGGTCCAGTAGTCGTCGGTATCGCGGAAACCGTGGAGGGGTGCAGTGACGGCGTTATCGAATGCGTGCATGGTGCGCGCGGCGAGCATGGCGTCGCGGTCGAAAAGGCCCGGGTATTGGTCGAGCTTGGCGAGCGCCTTGCGCTTGAGCGTCTTGAGGAAACTGCGCGTGTAGACCATGCCGAATCCCTGCGATATTGCGTGGCCGCCGGCGTGGACATCGAGCGGCGCGGAGATCGCGGCGGCGGCATCCAGAATGGCTGTGGCGTCCTGTTCCTGCTCGCAGAGCCATCGCAACAACACGTTGCCTCCCAGCGATACACCTGCCGCGACGATCGGCCCGTTGTGTTGCGCCTTGAGCCGGCGCAGGACCCAGTCGACTTCGGCGCTGTCGGCGAGATGGTAGAAGCGTGGCAGGAGGTTCATCGAACCGCTGCAACTGCGAAAATGCGGCACGACGCCATGCCAGCCGCGCGCCTTCGCTTCGGCCATCAGCACACGCGCGTAATGGGAATCGGAACTGCCTTCCAGACCGTGGAACAGCACGAAAAGCGGTGCTTTGGCTGGAGGCCTTGCGGTGTCTACAGCACTGTCGAGCCAGTCCAGGTCGATGAAATCGCCATCCGGCGTGGTCCATCGTTCCCGTTTGTACTGGACCATCGGCCGGCGGGCGAACAACGCGGGCACGATGGTTTGGGCGTGAGCGCTCGGCAGCCATCGCGGCGCCTGGTACAGCAGATCGATTATTGGATCGACGAGCGCGTCGAGGGCAGAGTCGGGCGCGTCAGTTTCCGATGCCGTCGCGCGCGCCGGGCCGGGAGCAATGAGGTGAGATGAATCGCGTTTCATGGCGCGCTATCAAACGAGGTGCGGTCGGAGCATCGGTACATCGAGGACAGCAATCCCCAAGCCACTAATAAAGGCGTTCCAGCTTGCCGCGCCCGCAAATTCCATTTCAGTGCAGCGGACCCTGTCCATGACGCATCTTGGCAGCAACCTGGCCGGCCGCTTCGTCTGGCATCGCACTCGCGTGGATATGTGCTATGCGCCATTCCCCACGTTCGTGAACCATCACGTAGGTGCTGAAAACCATGGCGGGCGTGCTGCCGGGCTCGGTGGACTGATGCGCTTCGGCGATCGCGTAGACCACGGTGCCGAGACTGTCGTAGACACGGATATCGAGCGGCTCGACTGTGATCGGCAGGTTTTCGAGTTGCGTTGCAAGACCCGCGCGTATGCTGTCCAGGCCGCTCAGGTGCGAGCCGTCCGCACAGATGAACGTGGCGAATTCCTCGTCGATCCACAGCGCCATCACACTGTCGACATTGCCCTCCGCGACGGCCTGGTAGTAGGCGTTGAGGGTATCGGCGGCGGCTTCGAAGAGGCGGGCAAAACGTGGCATGGCTAGTGGGTCTCTAACGTTCGATGCACGGCGTCCAGTGTTTTGCGGACAAAAAACGCCACGGTTCGGTCAAGTTTCAAAAGCATGCCCCCGCTTGGGTGGCATTGGCATGTCGCAGGCGTGAACTACGTTGCGTCAACTACGTTGCGTCAACTACGCTGCGTCATCAGCATGCCGCGCAGATCGCCGAAAACCTGATCCGCGCCAAGCTCGCGCAGGCAGTTCAGGTGACCCAGCGGACACTCGCGGGCAAAGCACGGACTGCATTCGAGGTGCAGCCATTGTACCTTTGCGAGATCGGAGAGGGGCGGCGTGTGGCGCGGGTCGGTCGAGCCGAACACCGCGACCAGCGGGCGGCGCAGCGCGGCTGCGACATGCATCAGGCCGGAATCGTTGGTGACCACGGCGCTCGCACGCGAGATCAGCGCGCACGCTTCGCCCAAAGACGTCTGGCCGCACAGGTTGCGCACGTTCGGCGCTCGGTCCGCAATCGCCTGCGCGAGCGGCGCGTCTTTGGGCGAGCCGAGCGCTACGATCCGGGCATACGGGAACGACTGCGCGATGAACTGCGCCAGAGACGCAAAATGCTCCGGCGGCCAGCGTTTGGCCGGGCCGAACTCGGCGCCCGGGCAGAACACGACGAGCGGCGCGCGGGTATCGAGATTGAAGCGCGTGGAGACGCGTGCAGCTTCGTTCAGGTCGAGATCGAGGCGCGGCACGGGCATGGGAACCGTGGCGTTTTCCTGCAGCCACGGCAGCTTTGCGCCCGGTGCATAGGCGAGTGCGGCGTACTGGCTGACCATCGGCGGGCGCTGGTCTTTCGGCGGATTGGCATGCCGCACGTTGAGCAGGCCGTAGCGGCTTTCGCCTTTGTAGCCAACGCGCAGGTTGATGCCCGCCATGAACGGGATCAGCGCCGACTTGAACGAGTTCGGCAGCACGTACGCGGCGTCGTAGCCCACGTCGCGCAGGTCGCTCGCGAGCTGCCAACGGCGCAGCATCTGCAGCTTGCCGTGCGCGAGATCGGTGGCGTAGACATCGTGGATCTCGGGCATGCGCTCAAGCACGGGCGCGACCCAGGCGGGCGCGACGGCGTCGATGACAATCCGTGGATGCAGTTTCCTGAGCAGCGAGAACAGCGGCTGCGCCATCAATGCGTCACCAATCCAGTTCGGGGCGATAACCAACGCGCGACGCATCTATTTAAATTCCAATCTCGAAAATGACGCAGCACACGCTGTCTTGGCGAGGCGGGTCGGTGCAAATGGGGTGGTTGGCGTCCCGCGCGCAGTGCGCCGGACGTCGATGTGCGGTGTTTTGCCCGTGGATGCCATCAAGCAAAGCACGCGCGTGCAAGCGCGATTCAGCCCGCGACCAGATTGGAGCCGCGGATCGGATTGCCCGAGCGCTTCGTGAAACCGGCTTGGGCCGAGCAGCGCGCTCAATGGCCTTTGATCGTTTCGCCGTCTTTCAGCTTGTAGCGGGTGCCGCAATACGGGCAGCGCGCTTCGCCGTGCGAGATATCGAGGAACACGCGCGGATGCGTGCTCCAGCGCGGCATATTCGGATTTGGGCAGAACGCCGGCACGTCTTTGGCCGACAACTGCACCAGCGGCATTTCCTTCAGTTCGCTCATGAGGAATCTCGTTCGGGTTCGTTTCTACGTTCTATTCTGGGGACGCGGCGAACGGGCTTTTCGCCGGTCCGCCGAGATATTCGCTTGGCCGCCTTACTTGACCGTCGACAACCAGTCCGCGTACTTCTCGTTCTTGCCGCTCACGATATCGAAGAACGCGCTTTGCAGCTTCTCCGTGATCGGACCGCGCTTGCCTTCGCCGATAGTGCGATTGTCCAGCTCGCGGATCGGCGTGACTTCGGCGGCCGTGCCGGTGAAGAACGCTTCGTCGCAGGTGTAGACCTCGTCGCGGGTGATGCGCTTTTCGATCACCGGAATGCCGAAGTCGCGTGCGAGCGTGATGACCGTGTCGCGCGTGATGCCGTCGAGGCACGAAGCCAGGTCCGGCGTGTACAGCTTGCCGTTGTTCACCAGGAAGAAGTTTTCGCCGGAGCCTTCCGACACGTAGCCGTCGACGTCGAGCAGCAGCGCTTCGTCGTAACCGTCTGTGATGGCTTCCTGATTGGCCAGGATCGAGTTCACATACCAGCCGGACGCCTTGGCGCGCACCATCGACACGTTCACGTGATGACGCGTGAACGACGACGTCTTGACGCGGATGCCCTTGGCAATGCCGTCGTCGCCGAGATAGGCGCCCCACGGCCATGCGGCGATTGCGACGTGAATGGTGTTGCCCTTCGCCGATACACCCAGCTTTTCCGACCCCACCCAGATGATCGGGCGGATATAGCAGGATTCGAGCTTGTTCACGCCGACCACTTCGAGCTGCGCCGCTTCGAGCGTGGCGTGGTCGAAAGGGACTTCCATCTGGAAGATCTTGGCGGAGTTGAGCAGACGCTTGGTGTGATCCTTGAGGCGGAAGATCGACGTGCCGCTGCCGGTCTTGTAGGCTCGCACGCCTTCAAAGACACCCATGCCATAGTGCAGCGTGTGGGTCAGCACGTGGATGTTGGCGTCGCGCCAGTCGATCAGCTTGCCATCCATCCAGATCTTGCCGTCGCGGTCGGCCATTGACATACGTTTCTCCTGGCGAGTGTGGTGCACGTGTTTGAATGGGCCGCCGGCGCGGTTCCACGTATGCACGGGAACCCGGATTTCGATGCAGATCCGGCACGCGGCCAGACGGCCAAAGACCGTCATTTTAGCGTCTTTTCGATTAAAAAATGGGCGGCGTCGGCCATTTGGCGCCTTTCACGCCGCTATAATTCGCCTTTCGCCGTCATGCGGTGCGTCCAGCGCGAGCTGAATCGGCACGCAAATAGCGCTCAGCTCACCCCCAGATCACCGTCCGACTGCACCCCGACTGCACCCAACGCGCACTCACATTCATGTTCGACCGGCTGTCCGATACCAACCGACGCGCATTCATCGAGGGCGTCAAGACGCTCTCTCCGGCGGTTCCGGCGACGTTCTCGTGGGGTCTCGTGACCGGTATCGCGATGGCGAAGTCGGTGCTCACCGTGCCGCAAGCGCTCGGCATGTCGCTCGCAGCCTATGCCGGGTCATCGCAACTCGCCGTGCTGCCGCTGTTGGCAGCCAAGCTGCCGCTCTGGACCATCCTGTTGACCGCCGCCATGGTCAACCTGCGCTTTGTCATCTTCAGCGCGGGACTTGCGCCGCATTTCGGCTATCTGCCGCTGCGCCGCCGGCTGGTGCTCGGCTATTTCAATGGCGACATCATCTATTTGATGTTCTCGAAGCGCAATTTCCCGGTCGGCTATCAGCCCGGCAAGGAGGCGTTCTTCTGGGGGCTGGCCGCGACGAGCTGGTCGTCGTGGCAGGTTTCATCGATCGTGGGGATTCTGCTTGCGAGCGTTTTCCCGGATAACTGGGGACTCGAGCTTGCCGGTACGCTCGCGCTCGTTCCGCTGATCGTGTCCGCGATCGCCACGCGCTCCACACTTGCGGCCGTGGGCGTGGCGAGCGTCGTTGCGCTGATCACGCTGGACCTGCCCTATCGGTTGTCGTTGCCGCTGGCGGTCGTCGCGGCGTTGCTGGCTGGAACGTTCGTGGACCTGATGGCGGAGAAGTTGGGCGTGCGCGCCGCGCCGAAAGATCCGGCCGTTGAGCCGCCCCGCGCCAAACTCGATGCCCCCGCCAAAAATACCCGGAGCGCCCGGTGACCACCGCCCAGATTTGGCTTGCCATTGCCGGCATGGCGTTGATTACGGGCCTGACGCGCGCGCTGTTCCTGATCGGCGGCGAACGCATGATCCTGCCCGAGCGGGTACAGCGCGCCTTGCGTTATGCGCCGGCTGCGGCGCTCGTCGCGGTCGTCGTTCCCGATTTGCTGAGCACGCCGGATGGACTGTCCATCGCGTTTTCGAACCATGCGCTGTATGCGTCGCTCTGCGGCCTTGCCTGGTTTTTGTGGCGGCGGAGCATGCTTGGGACGATCGTCGTGGGCATGATCGTGTTCACCGGATTGCGGCTCTTCGCCTGATCTCATGCTGCGCCGCACCATGATATGCAAGGCATTGTGAGCATTCCCGAATCCCGGGGATTTGCGTTTGCAGCGTTGGCGGGCGGTGGGTATCGGTTAAAATGGCGATCTTGCTGTCGTGTCCAATGAGGTCGATCGTGTATCCGGCAGTCACCGCACAAGCGCTTCAATCGCTCCAGTCGCTTCACTTGCTTCAGTCTCCGCTGTCACGCCCAGCCGTTTCGACGCATCGGTCTCCGGCGCGATCCGCTTTGTCGTCTGCATCGGGACTGCATCGTTCGCCCAACCGCAAGCACACCGCTTCCGCTTCAATTTCCCCGTAGCACTCTCTCGCGAGCCGCAGGCCTTTGGTTCCGGCCTGTGATTTCCAATCGCCCGAACCGCTTTCCAATCACCCGCTCACACGCTGACTCCCATGACGAAAGTACTGCGTTTCACCGATCTGATCGCCGAAGGCAAAGTGTCCGGCAAACGTGTTTTCATCCGTGCCGATCTCAATGTGCCGCAGGACGATCAGGGCAACATCACTGAAGACACGCGCGTGCGCGCATCGGTGCCGGCCATTCAGCAGGCGCTTGCCGCGGGCGCGGCCGTCATGGTCACGTCCCACCTTGGCCGTCCGACCGAAGGCCAGTTCAAGCCCGAGGATTCGCTCGCGCCGGTGGCCAGGCGTCTTGGTGAATTGCTCGGCCGCGACGTGCCGCTGGTGGCCGATTGGGTCGATGGTGTCCAGGTCCAGCCGGGTCAGGTCGTGCTGCTCGAGAACTGCCGCTGCAACAAGGGTGAGAAGAAGAACGACGACGCGCTGTCGCAGAAGCTCGCCAAACTTTGCGATATCTACGTGAACGACGCATTCGGCACGGCGCACCGGGCTGAAGCGACCACGCACGGAATTGCGAAATACGCGCCCGTGGCGTGCGCGGGTCCGCTGCTCGCGGCTGAACTCGACGCATTGGGCAAGGCGCTCGGCGAGCCGAAGCGTCCGCTGGTCGCGATCGTGGCGGGATCGAAGGTATCGACGAAACTCACCATCCTCAAGTCGCTGGCCGAGAAAGTGGACCAGTTGATCGTGGGCGGCGGCATTGCCAACACGTTCATGCTGGCTTCCGGCCTGAATATCGGCAAGTCGCTGGCGGAAAAGGATCTCGTCGATGAAGCCAGGACCATCATCAGCGAAGCGCGTGCGCGTGGGGCATCGGTGCCCATTCCTAGCGACGTCGTGACCGCGAAGGAATTCGCGGCGACCGCGAAGGCCGAAACGAAGGCCGTCGACCAGGTCCAGGACGACGACCTGATCCTCGATATCGGCCCGGACACCGCCAAGGCGCTCGCCGCGCAACTGGAGAAGGCCGGCACGATCGTATGGAACGGTCCGGTCGGCGTGTTCGAATTCGACCAGTTCGGCAACGGCACGAAGACGCTGGCGGACGCCATCGCGAACTCGTCGGCGTTCTCGATTGCAGGCGGTGGCGACACGCTCGCGGCCATCCAGAAATACGGCATCCACGACAAGATTTCCTACATCTCGACGGGCGGCGGCGCGTTCCTCGAGTTCCTGGAAGGCAAGACGTTGCCGGCGGTAGAAGTGCTCGAATCGCGGGCCTGATCCGATGACAAAAGCCACGTCGGAGTCGGATAACGAGCGGTCTGTATTGGCCGTGGAAGAGCTGGCGGAGAAGATGGTCGAGGACGTGGAGGGCAGCGTGGGCGAAGAAGCGCGCCATGCCCGCGCGGTCGAGGCGGTTGCTACGTCTACTGCGTCCACGCCGGACGCGCTTTCACCTGCAGCCGAAAGCGATCAGGGCATTGAAGACGATGCAAAGCCCAAGCGCCCGGCCCGCGTTCCCGCTCGGCGTAGCGGCAAGTTGAAGAAGGAAACGGCGGTCATGATCGGCGGCGCGAGTGCAGCGTCGCTGATACCTGGCCCCGGAGCGTTATCGAACAGCCATCACAAAGCGACGCCGGCACGATCCGGCGCGCGTCCGCAGGCGGAGACAACTGAATCCCCGTCAGCACACCGTACTCGCAGCGCTGTTTCAGGCGATACCACCCAGACGAGGAATTCCATGCATCGCGCTACAAAGATTGTCGCCACCATCGGCCCGGCTTCCAGCTCCCCTGAGATCCTGTTGCAAATGATCCAGGCCGGTCTCGACGTGGTTCGTTTCAACTTTTCCCACGGCACCGCCGACGACCATCGTCAGCGTGCGCAATACGTTCGCGATGCCGCCAAGCAATGCGGCCGCGAGGTTGCGCTGATGGCCGACCTGCAGGGCCCGAAGATCCGCGTGGGCAAGTTCGAGAATGGCAAGGTCACGTTGATTGCCGGCAACCCTTTCATCCTCGATGCACGCTGTGAACTCGGCAACGACGAACGCGTCGGCCTCGACTATCCGGATCTGCCGCGCGACCTGCGCAGCGGCGACGTGCTGTTGCTCAACGACGGCCTGATCGTGCTCGACGTGGTGCGCGTGATTGGTGAAGAGATTCACACGACCGTGAAAGTGGGCGGCGATCTCTCCAACAACAAGGGCATCAACCGGCAGGGTGGCGGGTTGACCGCGCCGGCGCTGACCGAGAAGGACATGGAGGACATCAAGACGGCCATGTCGCTCGGCGCCGATTTCGTGGCGGTATCGTTTCCGAAGAACGCCACGGACATGGAAATGGCGCGGCAACTCGCGAACATTGCGGGCGCGCCTTACGGCATCAAGCCGAAGATGATTGCGAAGATCGAGCGTGCGGAAGCCATTCCGGCGCTGCAGGGCATTCTCGATGCTTCCGACGGCATCATGGTTGCCCGTGGCGACCTGGCTGTGGAAGTGGGCAACGCGGCGGTTCCGGCATTGCAGAAACGCATGATCCGGATGGCGCGTGAGTCTAACAAGTTCGTGATCACCGCCACGCAGATGATGGAATCGATGATCCACGCGCCGGTTCCGACGCGCGCGGAGGTATCGGACGTGGCGAATGCCGTGCTGGATGGGACGGACGCCGTGATGTTGTCGGCTGAGACGGCGGCGGGGAAATATCCGGTGACGACCATCGAGACAATGGCGGCGATTTGCCTTGAGGCCGAGAAATCGGAGCAGAGCGAACTGGACAAGGATTTCCTGGACCGGACGTTCACGCGTATCGACCAGTCGATTGCGATGGGTGCGTTGTTCACGGCTTATCACCTTGGGGCGAAGGCGATTGTTGCGTTGACGGAGTCGGGCGCGACGGCGCTGTGGATGTCGCGGCATTGGTCGCATGTGCCGATTTTTGCCTTGACGCCGCGGATTGGTAGTGAGCGCACTATGGCGCTTTATCGGAATGTTACTTCGTTGCACCTGGATACGAACACCGATCGCGATGTTGCGCTTCAGCAGGCGCTTGAGGTTGTTGTTTCGAAGGGGTACGCGGCGCGTGGGGATATGGTGGTGTTGACTGTCGGGGAGCCGATGGGGCAAGCCGGCGGGACTAACGCGATGAAGATCGTGAGGGTGGGGGATCCGTTTTAAGGGCGCTGGCGCTTGGGAGGGGTTTTGGTTCTTAGTGGTCGGGGGTCTTTGCTGGGTTGCTGCTCTTTAGGCTACCGAGGGTTAAGTTCTAGCTGATCTCTTTAGCACTATTAGCCACTGTGCGTGGCGGCACTTCATTTCTTTTTCCAACGGCGAAAAAGAAACGAAGCAAAGAAAACGCCTCCCCACCGCTAATTCTTAAGTGTCCCGAGCGTGCAGTGACAACTGTTTGGTACTTCACAAGAACGCTCGACGCCGCAATCAAGAACACTTGAAACCCTCCCCCTCCGTCAACGGCAACCCACACGCTTCGCCACCAGTGTGGGAATCCGCTAATTAGGCCTCCCCGCTGCGCGCGCTCTTGCCCAAACGCAAGGGGCGGCTGTACTGGTGGCGAAGTCTCAGGCAAGCGAAGATGTTGTAGACCCGTTACGGGCTCGCAATGGGCTCCGCCGTTGCTATGGGTTGCGCAGGTTTCCGTATTGACTGCCACAGTTACTGGTGGCGAAGCGTGTGGGTATCTGTTGACGAAGGGGGAGGGGTTCAAGTGTTCTGAATTCTGGCGTCGAGCGTTCTTGTGAAGTACCAAACAGTTGTCAGTGCACGCTCGGGACACTTAAGAATTAGCGGTTGAAAGGCGTTTTCTTTGCTTCGTTTCTTTTTCGCCGTTGGAAAAAGAAATGAAGTCCCGCCACGGACAGTGGCTAATAGTGCTAAAAAAGTCAGCCAGAACAGAACGCGCGAAAGCCTGAAGAGCAGCAACCCGGCATAGACCCCCGCCCCCGCACCTACGAACTCCCCCTAGTAACTCGCACCGCCCTCTTAAAAACCTAATCAAAAAGCGCCATTCCGTACGCAATCGCGTCAGAGCGCCCTGTGCCCGAAGCTAAAATCCCGCCCAACCGCCGCAAGCAGAAGGAAAGCCTGCCGCAGGCAAATAAATCAAGACAGAAAAACTAGTTTCATCTCAAGGAGTTAGCAATGCCTCTCGTTTCAATGCGACAACTACTCGATCACGCCGCCGACCACGGCTACGCGCTTCCAGCATTCAATGTGAACAACCTGGAGCAAGTCCAGGCCATCATGGCCGCCGCCGACGAAGTCAACGCGCCGGTCATCATGCAAGCATCCGCAGGTGCACGAAAATACGCCGGCGAAGCGTTCCTGCGCCACCTGATCGAAGCGGCGGTCGAATCCTATCCGCATATCCCCGTCGTCATGCACCAAGACCACGGCCAGTCGCCGGCAGTCTGCATGGCCGCCATCCGCAGCGGTTTCACCAGCGTGATGATGGACGGCTCACTCGAAGCCGACGGCAAAAGCGTCGCATCGTATGAATACAACGTCGACGTGTCGCGCAAAGTGGTCGAGGCGGCGCATTCCATCGGCGTGACGGTGGAAGCTGAGCTCGGCGTGCTCGGCTCGCTCGAAACCATGAAGGGCGACAAGGAAGACGGCCACGGCGCCGAAGGCACCATGACGCGCGAGCAACTGCTGACCGACGTGGAACAAGCGGCCGACTTCGTCAAGCAAACGCAGTGCGATGCGCTCGCAATCGCCATCGGCACGTCGCATGGCGCGTACAAGTTCACCAAGAAGCCGACCGGCGATATTCTCGCCATCGAACGGATCAGGGAAATCCACCAGCGCATCCCGAACACGCATCTGGTGATGCACGGGTCGTCATCGGTGCCGCAGGACCTGCTGGCCGAAATCCGCGAGTTCGGCGGCGACATGAAGGAAACCTACGGCGTGCCGGTCGAGGAAATCCAGGAAGGGATTCGTCACGGCGTGAGGAAGGTGAATATCGATACCGACTTGCGTCTCGCCATCACAGGCGCGATCCGCCGCTATTTCGGCGAGAATCCGTCGAAATTCGATCCGCGCGATTACCTGAAGCCGGCGCGCGAAGCCGCGAAGAAAGTCTGCCTCGAACGCTACGTGCAATTCGGCTGCGAAGGCCAGGCAGGCAAGATCAAGCCAATTCCGCTCGATAAAATCGCCGAAAAGTACAAGTCCGGCGAACTGGCTCAGATCGTCAAGTGAAAGCGAAGTAAGCAAGTTTTACGGCGGTTCGTCCCGAGTAAATTCGAGACAACCGCCGGACGCGTTTACAATGACAATGAATCGGCCACGAACAGAATCAATACAACCCGCCGTTCCCGCAATTCCCGGGGAACGGCGTGTTGGTTTTTTCGTTTGTCTCCTGATCATTCTTTCCTAGCCCGACGTTGCAGCACTTTTCCGGTAGATGACATGTCCACCCAACATTCCCCGCTGTACGAATCCACGCTGAAATCGGTGCCCCTGCTCGGGCGCGGCAAGGTCCGCGACAACTACGCCGTCGGCACCGACAAGCTCCTGATCGTGACGACCGACCGGCTGTCCGCGTTCGACGTGATCATGGGCGAGCCGATCCCGAACAAGGGCCGCGTGCTGAATCAAATGGCCGATTTCTGGTTCGAGAAACTCAAGCACATCGTGCCGAACCACAATACGGGCATCGATCCGGCGACCGTCGTTTCCGCCGACGAAGCGCCGCAAGTCGCCGGCCGCGCGGTCGTGGTCAAGCGCCTCGAGCCGATCCTGGTGGAAGCGGTGGTGCGCGGTTACCTGGCTGGCAGCGGCTGGAAGGACTATCAGGCGACGGGTTCGGTATGCGGCGTGGAATTGCCACCGGGCCTGCAAAACGCTGAAAAGCTGCCCGAGCCGATTTTCACGCCGGCAGCGAAGGCCGAAATGGGCCATCACGACGAAAACATCACGTACGACGACATGGAACGCCGTATCGGCACGGAATTGTCGGCGACCATCCGTGATATTTCCATCAAGCTCTACAAGGAAGCGGCCGAGTACGCGGCGACGCGCGGGATCATCATCGCGGATACGAAGTTCGAATTCGGGCTCGACAACCGCGGCGAACTGTTCCTGATGGACGAAGTGCTGACGGCGGACTCGTCGCGCTTCTGGCCGGCGGACGGTTACCAGGTGGGTACGAACCCGCCATCGTTCGATAAACAATTCGTGCGCGACTGGCTCGAAACGCAATCGTGGGGCAAGACGCCGCCGGCGCCGAAACTGCCTGACGATGTCATCGCGAAGACAGCCGAGAAGTATGAAGAGGCGTTGCAGCGCCTGACCGGCCAGTCGCTGGCGTAAAGTCACGCTTCTCGCCTCGAACGAACAGACCCAAACCACAGGAAAGCAGCACGATGAGCGAAGTCCAGGCCCACACGCATGACGCACCGTTGATCGGGGTGTTGATGGGTTCCAGTTCCGACTGGGACGTGATGAAAAATGCCGTCGCGATCCTGCAGGACTTCGGCGTGCCGTACGAGGCCAAGGTCGTGTCAGCGCATCGCATGCCCGACGAGATGTTCGCCTACGCTGAAAGCGCACGTTCGCGCGGACTGGCGGCGATCATCGCAGGGGCAGGCGGCGCGGCGCATTTGCCGGGCATGCTCGCCGCTAAAACCACGGTGCCGGTGCTGGGCGTACCGGTATCGAGCAAATACCTGAAGGGCGTCGATTCGCTGCATTCGATCGTCCAGATGCCCAAGGGCGTGCCGGTCGCGACGTTTGCCATCGGCGAGGCGGGGGCGGCGAACGCCGCGTTGTTCGCGGTATCCATTCTTGCTGTGACGCAGAGCGCCTATGCCGACAAACTCGCCGCTTTCCGCGCCCGCCAGAACGACGCAGCGCATGCAATGGTCCTCCCGCCGCTCTAAATCCAGCAGCTTCAGTAACACTTCCGGCTGACCGACCCCACACGATGAACGCACACACCCAACCCAGTTCTCCCATCCAGCCGGGCGCATGGCTCGGCATGGTCGGCGGCGGCCAGCTCGGCCGCATGTTCTGTTTCGCCGCGCAATCCATGGGCTATCGCGTGGCGGTCCTCGATCCGGACGAAACGAGTCCGGCTGGTTCCGTCGCCGATAAACACATCCGCGCCGCCTACGACGACGAAACCGCGCTCACCGAACTCGCGCGCTTGTGTGCGGCGGTATCGACGGAATTCGAGAACGTGCCGTCCGCCAGTCTCGATTTCCTCGCGAAGACCACGTTTGTCAGCCCGGCCGGACGGTGCGTGGCGATCGCCCAGGATCGCGTGGCGGAGAAGCGGTTTATCGCAAGCGCGGGCGTGCCGGTGGCGCCGCATGTGGTGATCGAGTCGCCGGAAGCGCTCGCGGCCCTGAGCGATGAACAGATCGCCGCCGTCTTGCCCGGGATCCTGAAAACGGCGCGCCTCGGTTACGACGGCAAGGGCCAGACGAGCGTGCGCAACGTCGACGAAGTCCGTACCGCGTATGGATCGCTTGCCGGCGTGCCCTGCGTGCTCGAAAAACGCATGCCGCTGAAATTCGAAGTGTCGGTACTGATCGCGCGTGCGGGCGATGGCAAATCTGCCGTTTTCCCGCTGGCGCAGAACCAGCATGTTGGCGGAATCCTGGCGAAGACCGTCGTGCCGGCGCCGGATGCAACCGATGCGCTCGTGGCCCAGGCGCAGGACGCCGCGCTGACGATTGCCGCGAAGCTGGATTACGTCGGCGTGTTGTGCGTGGAGTTTTTCATTCTCGAAGACGGGTCGCTGATCGCCAATGAAATGGCGCCGCGTCCACACAATTCGGGGCATTACACGGTGGACGCCTGCGCGACCAGCCAGTTCGAGCAACAAGTACGCGCGATGACCGGCATGCCGCTTGGCGATACGCGCCAGCATTCGCCGGCCGCCATGCTGAACATTCTCGGCGACGTCTGGTTCGATGGCGCCAAGGCCCACATCCCGCCGTGGCACGAGGTCATCGCCATGCCGACGGCGCGTTTGCATCTTTATGGCAAGGAAGAAGCGCGTCCGGGCCGCAAGATGGGCCACGTGAATTTCACGGCGACGACGCTGGAAGAAGTGCGTGCGGCGGCGCGCGACTGCGCCCGCCTGCTGCACATCGCGCTGGACTGACGAGAATGACCTTCGAAGCACCCAGCGTCGCGCAGGTCACGGAAGCAGCCGCGTTGCTCGACGCCGGCCAGCTCGTCGCGTTTCCGACTGAAACGGTCTACGGGCTCGGCGGCGATGCCGGGAATCCCGAGGCGATCGCGCGGATTTATGCGGCCAAAGGGCGGCCGTCGAATCATCCGGTGATCGTGCATCTCGCGCCCGGCAGCGATCCCGCGTACTGGGTCGAGACGCTTGTCCCCGATGCACAAAAACTGATCGATGCTTTCTGGCCCGGCCCGCTTACGCTGATCCTGAAGCGCGCGGCGCACGTGCCCGCGGCAGTCAGTGGCGGGCAGGATTCGGTCGCGATCCGCTGTCCGTCGCATCCGGTCGCGCAGGCTTTGCTGAGCGCGTTCAGCGCCTTGCGCGACGGCCACGGCGGCGTGGCGGGGCCATCGGCGAACCGGTTCGGGCACGTCAGCCCGACCACGGCGCAACATGTCCGCGATGAATTCGGCACGAGCGTCCATGTGCTCGATGGCGGTGCGGCGAAGGTGGGTATCGAATCGACGATCCTGGATTTATCGCGTGGCTTTCCGGCGTTGTTGCGGCCGGGGCATGTGAGTCCGGCGGAGATTGCGGACGTTCTCGGCGTGATGCCGCGTCTTCCCGATGGCACCGATGCCAGCGCGCCTCGCGCATCCGGGACGCTCAAGGCGCATTACGCGCCGCGCACGCCATTGCGATTGTTGCCGTTCGATGCGCTGGAACCGCTGCTCGCAGCGCACCCTCTGAACGCCGATAAAAAGCTGGCGCTGGTCGCGCGGGCATCGAGCGCGGGGAAATGGGCCGATGCGCCCAACGTCCGGTTCATCGCTGCGCCCGACGATCCGCAAAGCTACGCGCGCGAGTTGTACGGCTTGCTGCGCAAGCTCGATCGCGAGGACGTGGAGCGGATCTTGATCGAGACGCTGCCGGTATCGGCGGAATGGAGTGCCGTGAATGACCGGCTTGGCCGCGCGGCGGCGGCGTTTGAAGAGCAGGAGTGACTGCGTTGACGGGCCTGGTTCGGCTCGGGAATCGGCGCCGGATTAAGGTCGTGCGAATCAACCGCCTGGAACAGCCTGCTGCTTGACTCAATCGAAACAAAAAACGCCCGGTCTCGAAAGAACCGGGCGTTTCGTATTTCCCCTGCTTCAAACGAAGCTTATTTTCCCAACCCTGCCTTCGCGACCTGTTGCTCCACGTAGGTGGAAAACAGCGCGTGCAGATGCGTCGTCGGATGTACGGTATCCGCGTACATGTAGGTCTGGTCGGCGTTCGCCACCGTGTACGTCTGCGGCGAGCAGAACAGCGACGTGCCGAACGCGGTCGGGTTCGGCTGGCCGGCTTTCGTGGCGGCAGCGATCATCGCGGCGAGATTACAGGCCGTGCCCGTATTCGATACCGAAAAGCCGTTCGATTGATAGTTGGCCTGGACACCATCGACCCACGTGTAGGCATCGACGTAGATCACCTTCGACAACAGCCCCGCCTGCTGCAGCGCGCCTTGCAGCGTGCCGTTGAACAACTGCGTGACTTGCGACAGCGTCACGCCTTTGTCGGCGCTGGCAAGCCCCTGTGGCGATCCGCCGATATCCGGCACATTCGATACCAGCACATGCGTGGCACCTGCCTGAACGACGCGTCCGACGACCGTGGCCAGGTCGATAGCCGCCTGGCTGATCGCGGTCGTCGCGGCTTTTTGCGCCGCGTTGCCGGCGGCCAGCGCATCAGCCGGCGCAAGCGTGCCAGCCGCGACCTGCGCCTGAATTCCCGCAGCAGTCGCTTGCGCAACAGTCAGGTTATAGAAGATGTCATTGGCGCCGCCGTTCACCAGCACGAGCTGGTTGGCGTTGAACGTGCCGTGCGACGCGATGTACTGCGAGACCTGATCGTTGACCGGAATCGTCGTGGCTTGCGAGAAGTCCGCGTTCGCCGTGCCCGGCGTGGCATGGCCGACGCCCGGTTGCAACGTCACGCGCGAGCCGCCTTGCGCATAGCCCAGCCCGGTTCCTGCCTGAAGCGGCACGCCGAAGCCGCCGGTGTTCGCGGCGGTGAGCGTGTCGCCGTAATACTGCGCGACGTTCTGCGTCCAGACCTGGCCGGGGTTCGTCGTGAAGCGGCCGCCGCCGAAGTTCGCCGTGGCGACGGGCGCGTACGTGCCGACATCGGACAGGCTGTCGCCGAACGACACCACCTGCAGCTTCACGCCGCCCGCGGGCGTGTTGTTATTGTTGTCGTCGCTGCCGCCGCACGCGGCCAATGCGGCGATGGCTGCGCACGCCATCGCGGTTTGCACAGCGCGCAGCCAGTAGGTCTGGCGCGCGGCGGGAATGGTCTGGGCGGGTTTCATCGGCGTCATCTCCTCGTTCCTCGTTTATCTAGTCTGTGGTCTGCATGCCGCTTCGAGGTGCCGGTCGACGAGCGTCTCGGCGAGCCTGTCGGCTTGCGTGGCGATAGCTTACCGAATCTTTTAAGATAATTTGAGTTGTTTCCTACGAGGGTTTCCCTGTGCTTGTGCGCATCGCCGGAGTGGGTTTTGCGTTGCCTTCAATCCATCGATCCCGTGCGGCGCGCGCCTTCGTAGACCCATTCGAGCAAGGCATCGTGCGCGGCGCGCGCAGCTTCGGCACGCGGGTCGTTGATCATGCTCACCACCACGTAGCTCTCGCCGTTCGCCGCGCCCACGTAACCTGCGATCGCGCGGACGTCGCGCAGCGTGCCCGTCTTGATGTGCGCGTTGCCGAGCGCGCCTGCGTTCGTCAGGCGGTTGCGCATGGTGCCGTCCACGCCGGCAATCGGCAGCGATTCCGTGAAGACCTGCGCGACCGGACTGGAGTTCGCCGCGGTGAGCAGGTCGGCGAGCGACTGTGCCGTGATGTGTTCTTCGCGCGACAGACCCGAACCGTTATCCAGATACAGGCCCGACATGGGCAGGGCGCTTCGATGCAGGAACGCGGTAATGGCTGCCGCCGATTTCTGCGTCGTCGCCGGTGGTTTGCCGGTTGCGGCGCCGATGGTCAGGAACAAATTACGCGCCATCACGTTGTTGCTGAACTTGTTGATATCGCGAACGATGTCCGAGAGCACCGGGCTGCGATGCGTCCCGACAAGCCGCGCGCTGGAAGGCGTCGGGCCTTCGCGCGTCACGCCGGCGAAGGTGCCGCCCGCCTGTTTCCACAGCGCGAGGAAACCGCCCGCGAAAAACGTCGAGTGATCGAGCGCAGCGACGTTGATCGTGCGCGGACCACAGCGCAGCGGATAGTCGCCAATGAACGATGCCTGCACGAAGCCGCCCGAAGTTTGCGCCACGCTTGGCGACGCCGCCGGGAGCGTCCCCGCGCACGCGCCGCGCGTCACGCGCAATTCGTTATCGATCTGAAGTTGCGCGAGTTGCGGCAAGACGTCGATCGACACGCCGCCTTCCGGATTCGGCGTCAGCGTGAACGACAGCGACTTGAACGCGTAGAGCAGCGGGTCGGGACCGACGTTATAGGGCGCGGTTTCGTCGGCATCGAAGGCGGGGAGGTCGCGTGTCGACGGATCGAAGTAACGCTTGTCCAGCACCAGCGCGCCGTCGATGCCCGAAATGCCGTTGCGGCGGATCTGGTCCACGAGATCGATCAGTTCTTCCGGCACGAGTTTGGGATCGCCCGTGCCCTGGACATAGAGATTGCCGTGAAGGATGCCGTTGGCATCGACTTCGCCGTCGGCATAGGCCGTCGTTTTCCAGCGATAGTCAGGTCCCAGCAGCGACAAACCCGAGTAGGTCGTGACCAGTTTCATGGTGGACGCGGGCATCATCGGCACGTTTGCGTTGAGCGCGACGAGCGGTACGCCGCCGGCGCCGATGCGCTGAACCACCACGCTCATCGACGAAAGCGGTACGTGCGCCCGTGCGAGCGCTGCCATGACGGTGGGCGGCAACGGGCCGGCGGGAACCGCGACGCGCTCGAAGTTGTTCTTCCTGGCGGCCTTCTCGGCGTTGGTGGTCTTGACCGCCTTGGTCGTCCTCGCGACCGCGCTTTTGCCGGCCTGCTTTTGCGATTCTGCTTTTGTGCCGCCGCCGCTGCGGGCCTCGGCGGGCGTGCTCAGGCCCATACCTAGCGCCGATACAACCACGGCCAGCGCCGTGACAGCGCGCCACCCTTTGCCGATGGAAACTTTTGTGGTCTGCAGTGATGCTCTATACATGTGTTCGGATCGTGTTCGTGCTGCGGTTTTGCGGACGTCGGCTAACGGAGTGCCGGTATTGTAGAGGCGCTTGTGATTACGATTGTTAATTCCGCGTCTTTCAGAGTCATCACGGCATGAGGCTTTTGGCGAGACGTCCGGGCAACGCCTGCTCCGCCGCGTTTATCTTTCGGTCGCTGTGCCACAGCAAATCGATATCGATATCGGCCAGACATCAAAAAGGTCATAGACGATTCGACGCAGCTTGCGAAGGCGGTGCTGGACAACAGCACCGCCTTTTTTTGTCGCAAAACGTCGATGAAACCGGGATGCATCAACCCGGCCGCTATCCCAAAATTAATACCACTTGAATACCAATTTACGACCGGCTAGTCTTCTTCGTTCAGAGAAATCCATGCGGTGATCAAGAACCGCAGCGAGGGGGAGACGTGACCAGATTCCAGTCATTATGTTTTGCAATCCTAACAACAACGTGCGGTGCGTCGGCAGGGGCTGAACCTCCGGCGTTCGAGGACGACGAACTGACGCGCGGCACCGCGCAGCCTTGGCGTTCCGAAGAGATGCCCAGTCTTTTCTCGAAGTCCGAGACGACCATCAGTACGACGTTTTACTCAAGAAACCGGCATGCGACCGATCACGCCGGTGATATCCATGTCAACGCGCTCTCATTGGGTATCGACTGGCGCTCGGGCTATGCGGCGGGTCCGTGGGGATTTGTCGGCGCGGACGTGTCGGGATTCACCAACCTTCGGGTCGCGCCGGGCACAGGCTTGTCGGAAGTGCTTTATCACGACTATCGCGATGACGCCGACAAGACCTATGCAACGCTCGCCCATGCTGCGCTGAAATGGCGCAGCACCGCGACGGGTGACGGATGGCAGGTTCGGGCGGGTTATACGCCGCTGAGTGTCGGCACGCTCGGGTCATCGGGCGGATTGCACTCGCACGCGTACCGCGGCGCCGAAGTGAAATATCACGTGGCGGGCTGGGAGTTCGGCTACGCGCTCGCCGATCAGTTCCGCAATGAATGGGACAACCGCTTCCGGCCGATGACCAATGCGTGGCATCAGAACCGCGATCAATACGACGGCTCGGCAAGCCGTATCGACTTTGTGCATAGCGCGGGCATCCGGTACGAGGCGGCTGCCGATACCTATGTCGATGGCGGCGTGGGCGAGGGCAAGCGCTACAGGCGCAACGCGCAGGTTGCCGCGACGCGTGCGTGGCGCACCGGCGAGCACGGCACGGTGACGACGACCGGCTATGCCTTGTGGGGCCGCTATCAGGCGGCGCTCGGACCGGTCGCGTCGCCGGCCAACGAATGGCATGCAAGCACGAGCGTCGGTTACGCGAGCGGTCCATTCACCGTCAGCATGGGCTTCGGCGTCACGCACGCACCCGACTCGCGCGAGATGAATTTCCGCCTGACGCCCTGGGCCAACAGCGACAACCGCAATCAGATCCAGACCTGGGGCCAGCTCGATGACTTCGTGTGGGACGGCACGCGCGTGATCAAGGCATCGGCGTCGTATCAGATCGGGCCGTATATCGGTGTGCCGGGACTTGCAGTCGGCGTGAGCGGAATTCGCGGATGGGCGATCAAAAACCCCGGACGCGGCGATACATCGGCGAACGAGATCGACTTGAGCGTCACCTATGACGTGAAGGAAGGTCCGCTCAAAGGCGCAGGAATCGGCGTGTTTCCAGCGCGGCTTCGCACCAATGGTTTTTACGGGAAATCCGACCGCAATGACGTGAAGATCATTGCATCGTATAGCAAGACTTTTTGAAGGGAGACATCATGAAACGAATAAACTTCGCGACCGGATTGCTGGCAATGGCAGCGTCCATGCCCGTGTTTGCGCTTACGCCAGCGCTGCCTCCCGAAGCGACACAACCCGTCGCAGCCGCAACTTCCGCCGGCCCGGCGCTGGCCGCGGTGCTTGCGAACGACCTGATGCTGCGCGTATCGATCGATACCAACGATGCCGCCAAGTCGGGCGTGCCATGCGCCGATTTCGGCGCCGACTCGGGCGCGTGCGCAACCGGCCGGCTGGCCCTCGTCAACACGGGACAGGCGCGAATCACGGGCGATGGCTGGAAGCTCTATCTCCACAGCATTCGCCGGATCCTTAGCATCAATCATCCGGACTTCTCGCTGCGCCACCTGACGGGCGACCTGTACGAACTGACGCCACGAAGCGGCGCGGTGACGCTTGCCGCAGGCGAGCGGCTGGAAGTGCCGTTTGTCGCTGAATACTGGCTGCTCCGATACAGCGACGTTCTGCCCCGGCCCTATGTTGTCGTTGCGGGCGCTGCGCCCGCCGTGCTCAGGCAAAACGACACCGAGGACGAAAGCCGTTACGTCGATGCGCTGCCCGCCAATGACAACTCCGGCGCCCCACTCACTCCCGCGCAGATATTCCGGCAGCAAGCGGAGCTTGGCGAACCGCTGCCGGCGCGAGAGGTCGCGGCGCGCGCGTTGCCATCGGCGATGAGGACGAACGTCGGGGAAGGCGAGGCCGATTTGCGCGGGGTCGAAATGTCGCTTCCGGATCTCTCGCCGGGACAGGTCGAAGCGCTGCGTGAACGCGCCGGTTCGCTGGGGCTCGCGAAGCAGGGATTGCCGCTCACCGGTGTGGTCGCGCCTCACGCGCTGCCTGCCGATATCGCCGTGGCCGGCGGTTACCGTGTGCGGATCGCGCCCTCGGGCGTGTCGATCGACGCTTTTGATGCAGCCGGTCTTTACTACGGCGTGCAGACCGTACTGTCGCTGGCGCCGGCGGGCGGCGGACGCATTCCCGCAATGACCATCGAGGACGCGCCGCGCTACGGCCATCGCGGCATGATGGTCGATGTCGCGCGCAACTTCCGGCAACCCGCCACGCTGCGCCGCCTGATCGACCAGATGAGCGCTTACAAGCTCAATCGCCTGCATCTGCATTTGTCCGATGACGAAGGCTGGCGCATCGAGATCCCGGGTCTGCCCGAGCTGACGGCAATCGGCGCCCGGCGTTGTCACGATCTCGGCGAAACCCGTTGCCTCATTCCCCAGCTTGCTTCCGGCCCGGACAACCGCTCAGGCGGCGGCTTCCTGACGCGCGACGAATACATTGCGTTGCTGCGATACGCCAATGATCGTTTCGTGGAGGTCATTCCCGAAATCGACATGCCCGGCCACTCCCGCGCGGCCGTGGTCGCCATGGAAGCGCGGTATCGGCGGCTGCATGCGTCGGGCAACGAGCAGGAAGCGAACGCCTTCCGCCTGATCGATCCTGACGATACGTCGAATACGCTTTCGGTGCAGTTCTACGATCGACGCAGCAATCTGAATCCCTGCTCGAGCGGCGCGCTGAACTTTGCGGGCAAGGTCATCGGCGAGATTGCCGCGATGCATCGCGAAGCGCAGGCGCCGTTGAACGTATGGCATTTTGGCGGCGATGAAGCGAAGAACATCCTCCTCGGCGCGGGTTTTCAGGCGCGCGACGGGAAGGACGCGGACAAGGGCCGTATCGATATGGGGGGGCAAGACAAACCGTGGGCGCGTTCGCCAATGTGCGCGGCCTTGCTCAAGCAAGAGGGCATCGAATCGGTCGACGAGTTGCCATCGAGGTTTGCCCGTCAGGTGAGCTCGCTCGTGAACGCGAACGGCATTGAGACAATGGAGGCATGGCAGGACGGTTTGAAGCATGCCGCCGGTCCACGCGACTTCGCGACGAAGAATGTGATGGTCACGTTGTGGGACACACTTTTCTGGGGCGGCGCGGAAACGGCGCGAAGCTGGAGCGCGAAGGGGTATCTCGGGATTCTGGCCTTGCCCGATTACTTGTACTTCGATTTCCCGTACACACTCGATCCACACGAGCGTGGCTACTACTGGGGATCGCGTGCAACGGACAGCTTCAAGACGTTCTCGCTCGCGCCGGACAACCTGCCGCAGAACGCCGAAGTGATGCCGGATCGCGAGTGCAAGCCCTTCGAGGTGACGAGCAATGGCCCGGCGGCGCATGTCTATGGTATGCAAGGTCAGGCGTGGGCCGAAGTGATACGCACGGACCAGCAGTTCGAATACATGGTGTATCCGCGTCTGCTCGCGCTGGCCGAACGCGCATGGCATCGGGCGGAATGGGAGCGGCCATATAAGGAAGGCGAGCGCTACAAGCTCGGAGACACCGACCTGGTCGACAAACGTGCGTTGGCTCGCGACTGGCAGGGCTTTGCGAGTGTCGTTGAACAGCGCGAGCTGCCAAAACTGAAACTCGCGGGCATTGGTTATCGATCGCCCAAGCGAGAGGTTGCAGAGACCGGCATCGAAAAGCGCGAATGACGCTAACAGGTTCGCAACGGGGCATCAGTGAGCCTTAAGTCCCGTTTAAGCCCCGCCCCGCGTGTCCCGGCTAGAATAAACGTCCGGGCCGCGAGGTCGCCAAGCTTAGAGCCGCAGAGCGAATCATGCGAATCCTGCTAGTTGAAGACGACAGAATGATTGCGGAAGGCGTCCGCAAGGCCCTGCGCAGCGACGGCTTTGCGGTCGACTGGGTGCAGGACGGCGAGGCCGCCCTGACAGCCGTCGGAGGCGAACCCTACGACCTGATGCTGCTCGACCTGGGCCTGCCAAAACGCGACGGCCTCGACGTGCTGAAAAGCCTGCGCGCCAAGGGCAACACGCTTCCGGTGCTGATCGTCACGGCACGGGATTCCATCGCCGACCGGGTCAAGGGGCTGGATGCCGGCGCCGACGATTACCTCGTCAAACCCTTCGATCTCGATGAACTCGGCGCCCGCATGCGCGCGCTGATCCGCCGCCATGCAGGCCGCGGCGATTCGCTGATCCGCCACGGCGCCCTGACGCTCGATCCCGTAGGCCATCAGGTCACGCTCGAGGGCAACGCCATCGCACTTTCGGCGCGTGAATTCGCGTTGCTCGAAGCCCTCATGGCGCGCCCCGGCGCCGTCCTGTCCAAAAGCCAGCTCGAAGAAAAGATCTACGGCTGGGGCGAGGAAATCGGCAGCAACACGGTCGAGGTCTACATCCATTCGCTGCGCAAGAAGCTCGGACCCGACCTCATCCGCAACGTCCGCGGACTCGGCTATATGGTGTCGAAGGAAGCCTGATGCATTCAATTCGACGCCAACTGCTGGTGTGGCTGCTGGCGTTGGTTATCGTCGGCGTGGGGTTTGCGGGCTGGCTGATCTACCGGCAGGCGCTCGCCGAAGCCAACGAACTTTTCGATTACCAGCTCGAGCAGATTGCGGCGGCGTTGCCATCGGAGCCGTTTTCGTCGGTGCTGCAATCACGCAGCGACAGCGACGAAGGCGTCGTGATCCAGATCTGGAACCGCAACGGCGTGCTGATGTATTACTCGCATCCGCGCGTGCCGCTCGCGCCGCATGCCGAACTCGGCTTTTCCACCGAAGCCACCGCGCGCGGCGAATGGCGCGTATATAGCGCGATCGTCGGCGACAACGTCGTGCAGCTCGCGCAGCCGCTGTCCATCCGCAACCGGCTTGCGGCCGGCGTGGCGTGGCGTACCTTGTGGCCGCTCGTGCTGTTGTTGCCGCTGCTCGGCATGGCGATATGGATCATCGTCGGGCGGGGCTTGATGCCGTTGCAGCGCGTGACGCGCGCGCTCGACACGCGACATCCCGAAGCGCTCGAACATCTCCCCGATAACCGCTTGCCCGAAGAAGTCGTGCCCGTGGTGCGCGCGCTGAACGCGCTGCTGGACCGCCTCGCGACCGCGCTCGATACACAAAAGGCCTTCGTGGCAGATGCCGCCCATGAACTTCGCACGCCGCTCGCCGCCGTGCAGATCCAGTCGCAACTCGTAGCGCGCGCAAAGGACGACGATTCGCGCAAGGAAGCGCTCGACGACCTGCAAGCCGGCATTACACGCGCCACGCGCCTGGCTGAGCAACTGCTCGCGCTTGCGCGCTCGGAACCCGACGGCAAGAACACGACCACGCCTGTCGACCTGCATGCGCTGCTCGACGAATGCGTCGGCGCATCGGTGCTGGTGGCGCAGCAGCGCGGCGTAGACCTGGGCATCGAGGCAACCGAGGCGGCGACCGTAACGGGCGACCCGAACGCGTTGCGCGTGATGTTCAACAATCTCATCGATAACGCCACGAAATACACGCCGGATGGCGGCCGCGTCGACGTTTGCCTGCGCGTGGACGAAGGCCGCCCGGTCGTCGAAATCTCCGATAACGGCCCCGGCATTCCCGCCGAGGAACGCGAGCGTGTGTTCGACCGGTTTTATCGTGTGGGAGCGAGCGCCGACCGAGCGCGAACGGACGTGGCGGGCAGCGGCCTGGGGCTTGCCATCGTGCGCCGGATCGCCGAGCAGCATGGCGCGGCGGTCTCGCTTGCGGAATCGAAAGGTGGCGGTCTGCTGGTATCGATACGCTTCAATGCGGCCTGAATTCATTGCTTTAAGTAACCTTTAAGCGGCGCCCCGTACTCTTCGTTTCATCATGAAGCGCATCCCCGAGGAACACACGATGAAAGCGAAGATCATTACCCGCAGCGCCGTTGCGGTAGCCGTTGCAGTCGCCTTGTCGGCGGGTTACGTCGCCGGCAACCATAACGTCGCCGCGCCCCAGGTCATCACGCCGGCCCAGGCCGCGATGATGCCCGCCGAAGCCGCCGCCAAAACCGGCATCCCCGATTTTTCGGGACTCGTCGAAACCTACGGCCCGGCCGTCGTCAACATCAGCGCGAAACACGTCGTAAAGACGGCTGCGCGGCGTGGCATGAATGGCGGCATGAACGGCGGAGCAAATGGCGGCAACCCGCAACTGCCGATCGATCCGAGCGATCCGTTCTATCAGTTCTTCAAGCATTTCTACGGTAACGGCGTCCCTGGCATGGGCGGCGACGGCAATGGCCCGAACGCCTCCGATACCCCCAGCGAAAGCCTGGGCTCAGGGTTCATCGTGAGCAGCGACGGGTACATTTTGACCAACGCGCACGTGGTCGACGGCGCGAATGTCGTCACCGTGAAAACCACCGACAAACGCGAGTACCGCGCGAAAGTCGTGGGCGCCGACAAACAGTCGGACGTCGCGGTGCTGAAGATCGAAGCGAAGAACCTGCCGATCGTGAAGATCGGCGACCCGAACGGCAGCAAGGTCGGCCAGTGGGTGGTGGCGATCGGCTCGCCTTACGGTTTCGATAACACCGTCACCTCCGGCATCATCAGCGCAAAATCGCGTTCGTTGCCCAACGAGAACTACACGCCGTTCATCCAGACCGACGTACCGGTGAACCCGGGTAACTCGGGCGGACCGCTCTTCAACCTGCAAGGCGAAGTGATCGGCATCAATTCGATGATCTATTCGCAGACCGGCGGCTTCCAGGGTCTTTCGTTCGCAATCCCGATCAACGAAGCGATCAAGGTGAAGGACGCGCTGATCAAGACCGGACACGTGGACCGCGGTCGCCTTGGCGTGACGGTGCAGGGCATGAACCAGACGCTGGCGAAATCGTTCGGCATGCAAAGCGCGAACGGCGCACTGGTGAGTTCGGTGGAACCGGGCGGCCCTGCGGCGAAGGCGGGTCTCCAGCCCGGCGACGTGATTCTGTCGGTGAACGGCCTGGCCGTTGCGGATTCCAACTCGCTGCCGGCGCAAGTTGCCGGTCTGCCGCCTGGAAGCACGGCGAAGGTGCAGGTCTGGCGCGAGAAGGGCACGAAAGACCTGACGGTGACCGTCGGCGCGCTGAGCGACGCCAAGACCGCAAGCACGGGCGGTGCGGACAAGAGCGAATCGGCATCGCAGGACGCGCGTCTGGGCGTGGCAGTCCGGCCGCTGACGCCTGAAGAGAAACAGAGCGCTTCGTTGTCGCGTGGTCTGCTGGTCCAGCAGGCGGGCGGCGCGGCGGAGAGCGCAGGCATCCAGGCAGGCGACGTGATCCTCGCGGTCAACGGCCAGCCGGTCACGACCGTCGATCAGTTGAAGACGATGGTCAAGAACGCCGGCGACAGCATCGCGCTGTTGATCCAGCGTGACGATGCGCAGATTTTCGTGCCGGTGGACCTTGGCTGATGCCGGATTTCCGGGCTGCGGCGACGCCGTAGCCCGGAAATAGGGCGGGATGCGGGCATGAACTGTGCTGATTCGTCTGTTCAGATGCTGTGTCGGCTTGGGTAGTCCGGGAGGTCTCGACTACCGCGTGCCGGGCAGCAATCAGTAGCGCAGCGCCGATGAAGGCGTCTGAAGTCCACAAGGAGCCAAACAGATGACAAAGACGACGAACGCAGCCAGCATTCAGGCAACATCGAAGAAGAAGGCGTTTAAAAAGGTATCGATCGCGATGCTTGCCGCCGCGATGACTCTTGGCGTGGCGGGCGGCGCGTTTGCGCAGGCATCGAGCGCTGACACCAGCGACATGAGCAGCGCCGGCAATACTAATGGCGGCGGCCTGCCTCAGGTCCAGACGCAGGGCAATGTGTCGTACACGTCCGGTGGCGTGGGGCTGGACGAATCGCATGCACTGATCCGCGAACAGGCGCATTGGCCGCTTTCGTTGCGTTTCACGGGTCCTACTGCGGATTATCTTGCCGACGTGCACGTGCGCATCGCTGACGAAAAGAACGCCGAAGTGCTCAAAACCGATGCAATGGGCCCGTACATGCTCGTGAAATTGCCGCCGGGCCGCTATACGGTCTACGCAAAGTACAAGGATTCGGAAAAGAAACAGGCGGTGACGGTGGCGGGAAACGGCAAGGCAAAGGCCGCTTTCCACTGGTCGAGCCAGTAAGCAGCTCGCTTTCCGAGCCGCGAATCGGAACAAACTGCCGGGAACGGCGCGAACCCGGACACGGTGTGTTGCGCAGGACATAAACCCGCGCACAACGCTTGCACAACTCCCTCGGAGTTGTCTCATAATGAAAGCCACGGGTCCCGGAAAGCCCGTGGTTTTTTTGTGCATTCGTGCCGCAGTCGCACGACCGCGCATTTCAGTGCCTTGCTTCGAATCCGCATGAATCCAGTCTGAAACCGGGAGCGCACGATGAACACCGACACCCATCTGATTGAAATTTCGCTGAACACGCGCCGGCATCGCGTGATCCATCAGGGCGTGACGTTCGCCGATACCCAGGCGGCCTTGACGCTCGCCGAAACCGGTCTTGACCCGGTGCATTATTTTCCCCGCGGCGACGTCAACATGGCGCGCCTCGCCAGGTCCGCGCACACCTCGCATTGCCCGTACAAGGGCGAAGCCACTTACTACCACTTGCTCACCGAAGAAGGTCCGATCGAAAACGCGGTCTGGAGCTACGAGGAACCGCTGGAAAGCGCCACGCAGATCAAGGGGTATCTGGCGTTTTATCCGACGCGCGTCGATCGTATCGATGAAACGTCGGGCGCCTGATTACTAAACCGCCGCATCGAGTCAGGGGAGGCCGTGATGGAAGTCGCCGATGCTTTACGCATTCCGCTCGCCCCTGCTCTCGTACGTGAAGCGCTGGGCGACCTGGCGCTGGTGCGCGCGAGTATCGACAATTGCGAATCGCTCTTGCGGCTGGCCGGCGGCGAATACATGCTTGCGATGACCGTGCCGCTCGGCGCGCTGCGCTCGCGTTATGTCATCCGCGCACATGTAGCCGAAGCGCGCCGTTTGCCGCGGCATGACGAGGCCGAGGGCGAAGTCGATGCCCAGACCCTGAGTTTCAAGGCGCGCGGCGAGGGCGTGGGATCGTTGCGCGGACAGATCGCGGTGGCGCTGATTCCGGACGCGAACGGCGAATCGACGTGGATCGAATATACGGTTTGGGCAACGCTCACAGGACCGCTGGCGAGCTTGCCGCCGCGTCAGATCGAAAACGCGCTGCGCGAGGTCGCCGATGATTTTTTCGCCGACTTCTGCGAGGTGGTGCGCGCAAAGCACGGGCATCCGGCAACGCAAGCGCCGGACGCGGCAGTTACCCGACGGCATCTATTCCTGAGGCCCATCGCCATGTCTGCGGCGTTCGCGCGTCCGGCGAGCGCAGCGGCGCAGAAGTCGCGCGCTGCCGCGGCCGATGCCATAGGCGGCGTGTTGCGACACAGGCTGCATGGGCATGCGCCGCGGCATCATCCGCACAGCATGCCCGCATGGGCATGGGCTGCAATGCTCGGCTGCGTTGCGATCTTTCTGTTTCTCGCGCAGCATTACGGGCTGCGGTGAGGCTTAGGGCATTATTCGCCCGGACGCAGCATTGATGGGCTAAAACGCATCACATCGAAACATGAGTCGATCAACCGTTCCGATTCGTTCTTCAGATCTATGCTTTCCGGCCACATCAGCGAATCATAAAGAATGCCCGTAAAGAGCGCATGAAGGATGGTCGTGGCGTGATGGGTGTCGAGTTGTGCCGGCAACTGGCCTTTATCGACGGCGTTCAACAACCCGCGTTCAATCTTTTCCTTGCCTTCGCGCATGTTGGTCTGATGGCGTTCGCGCACCGGACCCATGTCTTCCACGAACTCGCATTTCAAAAATAGGATATCGAACACGCGGCGCCGCTGTTCGTCCAGTGCGATATTGCGCATGCACCAGATGAAGATGTCGCGCATCCGGCCAAGCGGATCGGGCTCCCTGGTGTCGAGCGTCGCCTCCACCAGTTCGTCGAGCGGTAACAGACTGCGGTCGAACATGGCGGTGAAAAGATCGCCCTTGTTCGCAAAGTGCCAGTAAATTGCGCCGCGCGTCACGCCGGCTTCGAGCGCAATGTCCGCCAATGTTGTTCGCGACACGCCTTTCTCGAAGAATACCCGCTCGGCTGCGTCCAGAATGCCGTTGCGTGTTTCCGCCGCTTCTTCCTTCGTTCGTCGGACCATTATTTAGTCAGTTCCAGCTTGCCTGTTTTGCGCAACGACTCAGCGCTTTCTTACAGTATCCTGCAGCGGCGTCACGCATTTGTTTATCGTCTTTCAAAGCTTCGAGACGATTCCCCTCGCGCTGCTCGTGTTCACGCACGATCGTCTCTTTTACGTTCATTCGTGAATGTATATACAATACCATCCGTCCAACGATAGCCCAAGCCGCATTGACCGGTTAATATCCGACACAGCTTTCAGCCGCCGCCCGTCCGCGAGGCCCATCCCAGGCCCACACAAGCGGCAGTCGCACGACAGAGACGACGCCCGGCGCGGAACACGAATGATGGTCGGGGCACTGGTTCATGCGCCCGCAGGCTACTGGTTTGCGTCTAAAGACGCTTGTTGCGGCCCGCCGGCAGGAGAGGCGGCCGCGCACTTATTTCAATCTCAGTCTTTGACAGAGGTCGCTCCATGCGCGTCGAACGGGTTCCATTCCGCTTAATCACTGCCGCGACGGCTGCCCTAATTCTTGCAGCCTGCGGAGAAAAACAATCGGCACCGCCGCCCCAGACGCCTGAAGTCGGCGTCGTCACCGTCCAGCCGACCACCGTTCCTGTCGTCAGCGAATTGCCGGGCCGCACAAGTGCATTTCTCGTCGCGCAAGTGCGCGCTCGGGTCGACGGCATCGTGCAGCGTCGCGAATTCACCGAAGGTGCAGATGTGAAGGCAGGTCAGCGCCTTTACAAGATCGATCCGGCGCCTTACATCGCGGCATTGAATACGGCCAAGGCCACGCTCGCGAAGGCCCAGGCCAACGTCGCCACGCAAAACGCGCTCGCCGCGCGCTACAAGGTGCTCGTCGCGGCAAACGCGGTCAGCAAGCAGGACTACGACAACGCGGTGGCATCGCAGGGACAGGCTGTCGCGGACGTGGCATCGGGTAAAGCCGCCGTCGATACCGCCCAGATCAACTTGGGCTACACGGACGTCGTGTCGCCTATCACGGGCCGTATCGGCTTGTCGCAGGTCACGCCGGGCGCTTATGTGCAGGCAAGCGCTGCCACGCTGCTCTCGACGGTCCAGCAACTGGATCCCGTGTATGTCGACCTGACGCAATCGAGCGTGGACGGCCTCAAGCTGCGCCGCGACATTCAGGAAGGGCGCCTGCAGACCGGCGGCCCGAACGCCGCCAAGGTCTCGCTGATCCTGGAAGACGGGCGCACCTATTCGGAACAGGGCAAGTTGCAGTTCTCGGACGTGAGCGTGGACCAGGGCACGGGTTCGGTGACCGTGCGCGCGATTTTCCCGAACAAGGACCGCGTGCTGTTGCCGGGCATGTTCGTGCGCGCCCGTATCGACGAAGGCGTGAACAACAAGGCGCTGGTCGTGCCGCAAGTCGGCGTGACGCATGACCAGAAGGGCCAGCCTACGGCGCTCGTGGTCGGACCGGACAACAAGGTGGCGTTGCGTCAGTTGGTGACGTCCGGCACGTTCGGTTCGGGATGGGTGGTCGACAGCGGCCTGAATGCGGGTGACCGCGTGGTCGTGCAGGGCACGGACAAGGCGCGGCCGGGTTCGACGGTCAAGCCGGTCGACGCGCAACTGCCGCCGCCAGGCGCCCAGGGTGCTTCCGGCGCTGACGCAAGCTCGGCTCCGGCGGCTGCCGGCGCCAGCGGCGCGGCGGCTTCGAGCGCTCCGGCGCCGGCTTCCGCCGCGGCAGCTTCCGCAGCATCAGGCGCGTAATCAGGCGCAATTGACGGAATAACAGGGAGCCTGTTTCATGGCAAAGTTCTTTATCGATCGCCCGATTTTTGCGTGGGTGATCGCCATTATTCTGATGCTGGCGGGGATCGCTTCGATCTTCACCTTGCCGATCGCGCAGTACCCGACGATCGCGCCGCCGGCCATTCAGATCAGTGCTACGTACCCGGGTGCATCGGCTACGACGGTCGAAAACACGGTGACGCAGGTAATCGAGCAGCAGATGAGCGGCCTCGATCACTTGCTGTACCTGTCGTCGACCAGCGATGACTCCGGCACGGCCACCATCACGCTGACGTTCGCCGCCGGCACCAACCCTGACATCGCGCAGGTTCAGGTGCAGAACAAGTTGCAGCTCGCAACGCCGCTCTTGCCGCAGGCCGTACAGCAGCTCGGCACGAAAGTGACGAAGTCGAGCAGCAGCTTCCTGGTGGTGATGGCGTTCGTGTCGACCGACGGCAGCATGGGCCGTTACGACCTGGCGAACTATGTGGCGTCGAAGATCCAGGATCCGGTCAGTCGTATCGACGGGGTGGGTACGGTCACGCTGTTCGGCTCGCAGTTCGCCATGCGAATATGGCTGGACGCAACCAAGCTCAATAACTTCCAGCTAACACCAATCGATGTCAAGAACGCAGTAGCAAACCAGAACGTGCAGGTTGCGGGCGGCGGTCTCGGCGGAACGCCGGCGGTGCCGGGCCAGATGCTGCAGGCGACCATCACGGAAGCCACGCTGCTGCAAACGCCCGAGCAGTTCGGCAACATCCTGCTGAAGGTCAATCCCGATGGCTCGCAAGTGCGCATCAAGGACGTCGCGCGCATCGAGCTGGGCGGTGAAAACTACAACTTCGACACGAAGTACAACGGTCAGCCGACCGCCGGCTTCGGTATCCAGCTTGCCACGGGCGCCAACGCGCTGAATACGGCAAAACTGGTACGCGCGAAAATCGACGATCTGTCGAAGTATTTCCCGCCGGGTCTCGTCGTGAAGTATCCGTACGACACCACGCCGTTCGTGAAGCTGTCCATTGAGGAAGTGGTCAAGACACTGATCGAAGGTATCGTGCTCGTGTTCCTGGTCATGTACCTGTTCCTGCAGAACCTTCGCGCCACGCTGATCCCGACGATCGCCGTGCCGGTGGTGCTGCTGGGCACGTTCGCGGTCATGGGACTAGTCGGATTCTCGATCAACACGCTCTCCATGTTCGGGTTGGTGCTCGCCATCGGCTTGCTGGTGGACGATGCCATCGTGGTGGTGGAAAACGTCGAGCGGGTGATGGCCGAGGAGGGACTGTCTCCGAAGGAGGCGACCCGCAAGGCCATGGACCAGATCACTGGCGCACTGGTCGGCGTGGCGCTCGTGCTGTCGGCGGTGTTCGTGCCGGTGGCGTTCTCGGGCGGTTCGGTCGGCGCGATTTATCGTCAGTTTTCGCTGACCATTGTTGCGGCCATGATCTTGTCCGTGCTCACCGCGTTGATTTTGACGCCGGCGTTGTGCGCGACGATCCTGAAGCCTATCGACAAGGACCATCACGTCGAGAAAAAGGGTTTCTTCGGCTGGTTCAACCGGATGTTCACGAAGAGCCAGGACAAGTATCACAGCGGCGTGGAGCACGTGATCAAGCGCTCGGGCCGTTGGCTCATCATCTATCTCGTGGTGATCGTCGCGGTGGGTTTCCTTTTCGTGCGTCTGCCGAAGTCGTTCCTGCCTGACGAAGACCAGGGCACCATGTTCGTGATCGTCCAGGCGCCGGCAGGCTCGACGCAGGAACGCACGGCCAAGGTTCTCGCCGATATCTCCGACTGGCTGCTGAAAGACCAGAAGGACATCGTCGAAGCCGTGTTTACGGTGAACGGTTTCAGCTTCGCCGGCCGTGGCCAGAACTCGGGTCTCGTGTTCGTGCGGATGAAGGACTACGCGCAACGACAGCACGCGGACCAGAAGGTGGGCGCGCTGGTCGGGCGCATGTTCGGGCACTTCTCGTCGTACAAGGACGCGATGGTGATTCCGGTGAACCCGCCGTCGATTCCTGAACTCGGCACGGCGTCGGGCTTCGACTTCGAGCTTGAGGATCGTTCGGGTCTCGGTCACGACGCACTGATCCAGGCGCGAAACATGTTGCTCGGCATGGCCGCGAAGGACCCGACGCTTGCGCAGGTCCGTCCGAACGGCTTGAACGATACGCCGCAGTTCAAGGTGAACATCGATCGTGAGAAGGCGAGTGCGCTGGGCGTGTCGCCGGCGGATATCGACAATGTGTTCTCGATTGCGTGGGGTTCGGCGTATGTGAACAACTTCCTTGACGTCGATAACCGGATCAAGAAGGTTTACATCCAGGGTGACGCGCCGTTCCGCATGAACCCGGAAGACCTGAACGACTGGTATGTGCGCAACAGCTCCGGTGGCATGGTGCCGTTCGGCGCATTCGGCTCGGGCAAGTGGATCTACGGTTCACCGAAGCTCGAACGCTACAACGGTATTTCCGCGGTGGAAATCCAGGGTGCGGCGGGTCCGGGCAAGTCGACGGGTCAGGCCATGGCGGCGATCGAGGCCATCGCGGCGAAGTTGCCGGCCGGTATTGGTTACGAATGGACGGGCTTGTCGCTGCAGGAACGTCAGTCGGGTTCGCAGGCGCCGATTCTTTACGGCATCTCGATTCTCGTCGTGTTCTTGTGTCTCGCGGCGCTGTATGAAAGCTGGTCGATTCCGTTCTCGGTGATCATGGTCGTGCCGCTCGGTATTCTGGGCGCGTTGCTTGCGGCTACCTTGCGCGGACTGGAAAACGATGTGTTCTTCCAGGTCGGCTTGTTGACTACGGTGGGTTTGTCGGCGAAGAACGCAATTTTGATCGTGGAATTTGCACGCGACTTGCGCTCGCAGGGCCGAACGACGGTCGAGGCGGCCATGGAAGCGGCGCGCTTGCGGTTGCGCCCGATCCTGATGACGTCGCTCGCATTTATTCTCGGCGTGCTGCCGCTCGCGATCAGTAACGGCGCGGGTTCGGCAAGCCAGCACGCGATCGGTACGGGCGTGATCGGCGGGATGTTGACGGCGACCTTCCTGGCGATTTTCATGATCCCGATGTTCTTTGTCGTGATCAGCAAGATCAGCCATGACAAGGGCACGCCGCATCACGAACACGGTGGCACGCCTGCTCCGGCCAAGGAAGGAAATTGAGATGCTAAAACACTCCTTGATAGCGGCAGCGGTCGCGCTTTTCGCGGCTGGCTGCACCATGGCGCCGAAGTATGTGCGCCCGGCGGCGCCAGTCGACCAGACGTTCCCGCAAGGCGGCGTCTACGACAAGCAGCCGACCGCCACCTCGAGCGATGCAAGCAACCGCACGGCCAATGCAAAACCGGCGGTGGATATCGGCTGGCGTGATTTTTTCGCCGATGCCCGCTTGCAGCGGATCGTTGAGATTGCGTTAAAGAACAACCGCGATCTGCGCGTGTCCATGCTCAACGTCGCTTCGGCGCGCGCGCAGTACCAGATCACGCGCGCCGGTTTATTCCCGACACTCGATGCAGTCGGCTCGCAAACCAAGCAGCGCACGCCGAAGGATCTGTCGTTCTTCAACCAGACCATTTCGAACCAGTATTCGGTGGGTGTGAATGCATCGTGGGAAATCGACTTCTTCGGGCGGATTCAAAGCCTGAAGGATCAGGCCCTGGCGCAATACTTCGCGCTGGCTGAGACTCGCAAGGCGGCGGAAATTTCGCTCGTCTCGCAAGTCGCCGATCAGTACCTGACCATGCTTTCGGCCGACGACCAGCTCACCGTCACGCGCAACACGCTGAAGACGGCGGACGAGTCGTATCGGATCACGAAGCTGCAGTTCGATAACGGCGTGGGTACCGAGCTCGATGTGCGTCAGGCGCAAGGCGTTCAGCAACAGGCTGCCGCCAACCTGCAGTCACAAATGCGTTTGCGGGCGCAGGCCGAGAATGCGCTGGTGCTGCTGGTAGGCGAGCCGTTGCCTGCCGATCTGCCGCCTGGCTTGCCGCTCGACAGCCAGAACCTGCTCGCCGATATCCCGGCCGACTTGCCGTCCGACCTGCTCACGCGGCGTCCGGACATTGCGTCGGCGGAGCAGTCGTTGCTGGCGGCTAACGCGAACATCGGCGCGGCGCGCGCAGCGTTCTTCCCGAAAATCTCCCTGACGGGAAGTTTCGGGACCTTGTCGCCGTCGCTGGGCGGATTGTTCAAGCCGGGTTCGGCGGCGTGGTCGTTCGCACCGCAGATCTCGATTCCGATCTTCGAGGGTGGCACGAACATCGCCAATCTCGACGTGGCGCAGATTCAAAAGCGCATCGAAATCGCGAACTACGAGAAGGCGATTCAAACTGCATTCCGCGAAGTGGCGGACGGTCTGGCGGCGCGCGGCACTTACGATCAGCAGATCACAGCGCTCGAATCGTTCACGAAGTCACAGTCGCGCCGTCTGGAACTGTCGGATCTGCGATATCGCAACGGCGTGGACAGCTATCTCTCGGTGCTGACGGCGCAGGATGATTTGTACACCGCGCAGCAGTTGCTGATTTCGGCGCGCCTTGATCGGGCGACCAACCTTGTGGATTTGTATCGTGAGCTGGGTGGTGGCTGGATCGAGCGTGCAGGCGATCAGCCTCGTCCAGCGGATCTGATTCCGGATTACCGCGATATCGGTACGCCGGCGGCTCCGGCTGCTGCTTCGGGTACGACCGTGGGTTCGGTTTCCACAGGACCGGCGAAGCTGGTGCCGGTGCAGCATCTGGTCCCGGTTGCAAAGCCGCAAGTTGATGCCGAAGGGAAGGCGGTTGGGTCGGCGGGATAAGCGGGTTAGTTGGATCGTGTGAAAAAAAACCGCAGCCTTGGCTGCGGTTTTTTAATGCTCGTTTAGAACTGGCTTCTCACCGTTCCGCCTTCGCCGTCCCATCGAAATCATGCCCTGCTCGCCGGATCGCGCACGTCGCATCGCGTTCCTTCTTCACTCCGTTGAACACGATATTGAGCAGCACCGCCGACACCGACGCTAGCAAGATCCCGCTGTGCAGAATCGGCTCAAGTGCGTGCGGCAATTGCGAAAAGAATTTCGGCGCAACAACCGGCACAAGCCCCATCCCGATACTCACCGCCACGATAAACAAATTGTGATGGTTTTTCACGAAGTCGACCTTCGACAACACCTTGATGCCGTTTGCCGCGACCATCCCGAACATGACGATGCCCGCACCGCCCAGCACGAACGGCGGCACCGACGCCACCACTTGCGCCATCTTCGGAAAGAGCCCGAGCGCCACCAGAATTACGCCCCCGGTCGCGCACACAAAGCGGCTTTTCACGCCGGTCACGCCGATCAGCCCGACGTTCTGCGAAAACGATGTATGCGGAAACGAATTAAAAAGTCCGCCGATCAACGTACCAAGGCCATCGACTCTCAGGCCGCGAACCAGCGCATCCTGATCGACAGGGCGCTCGACCATGTCGCCGACGGCGAGGAACATGCCCGTCGATTCAATGAACGTGACGAACATGACGATGACCATCGTCGCGATGGACAGCGGGTCGAAGTGCGGCAAGCCGAAGTGAAACGGCAGCACGATGCCGACCCACGGCGCGCTCGTCACGCCGTTCAGGTCGACGCGTCCGAGCGACATCGCGATTGCAAACCCCGCCACGATTCCCAGGAGCACCGAAATGTTCGCGATAAACCCGCGCCCGAACTTGTTGATCAACAAAATCAGCACGAGCACGACCAACGCGAGCAGCAGATACACCGGATTGCCATACTCGGGATTTCCCACGCCGCCGGCGGCCCAGTTGATTCCCACGCCCATCAGCGATAAACCGATCACCGCGATCACCGTTCCGACCACGACGGGCGGGAAAAATCGCAGCAATTTCCCGATCATCGGCGCAAGAAAGATCCCGATGACCCCCGCCGCAATGGTCGCGCCGAATATATCGAGAATGCCGAGCCCGGGATTCGTGCCGATGGCGACCATCGGACCGACGGCCGCGAACGTGCATCCCATGATGACCGGCAAGCGGATGCCGAAGATCCACAGGCCGAGCGTCTGGATCAGCGTCGCAACGCCGCATGAGAACAGATCGGCGCTGATCAAAAACGCGATCTGGTCCTTCGGCAACTTGAGCGCCGCGCCGAGAATCAGCGGTACGGCGACGGCGCCCGCATACATCACGAGTACATGCTGGATGCCCAATGTAAGCAACTGGGCGGCGGGTAAGCGTTCGTCGCACGGATGAACCGGGTTTGATGCCATGTCTTTGTCTCTCTCCATACAGTTTGATCGCCGTGCAATCCGGACGTCTTGTTTGAGCGATCCAAGGTAAGTGGCTTAAAAAACAAGAACAAGTCGACGTTGGCGTATGGCCCCCTTAGCCGGGCTGATATGGCCCGAGTGGCTTAACATTGCGTGTGGCGCGGCGAAGCGTTGGCTGGCGGGCGTTGAACGATTTGCGTCGCGCGAACGTGGGCACTTATATGCGATGCGTGGTTATGATGGTTATCGGCCAGGACGCATAGTCCGTTTTTGGGTGGTGCGGCGAGGGCACGGGGTAAACCCGTCGCAACCGGGGTTTTCAAGCATTTCCGGCGGTTTCAAAACCGCGTTTTACGCCTGCGCTTAAACTAACGCCGCACACACAAAGTCACGAACACGAGCTTTCAAAGACGAGCTTTTCAAGAATCAGCAGACCTCATACAAATGTCCGATACCGCCAAGCCCCAGACTCCCTTCCCCGACTTCCGCTCGCGCGAGTTCCTGCTCGACCATGCGTTACGGACCATGACGTTTTATCACCCGCATTGCATGGATCCGGCGGGCGGTTTCTATCATTTCTACAAGGACAACGGCGCCGTCTATGACCGCAAGACGCGGCACCTTGTATCGAGTACGCGTTTCGTTTTCACCTACGCAATGGCCTACAAGCATTTCGGCCTCGATGAATATCGTGGCGGCGTGCGGCATGGCATTGAATATTTGCGGGAGTTTCATCGGAATCCGGCAACGGGCGGTTATGCATGGACGCTCGATGGCCGACAGGTCACCGACGGCACCAATCATTGCTACGGCCTCGCGTTCGTGGTGCTCGCGTATGCGAAGGCGCTCGAAGCCGGATTCGAAGAAGCGCGGGCCTATCTGGAAGAAACTTGGGACCTGATGGAAGCGCGTTTTTGGGACGCTGAACACGGCCTGTACAAGGACGAAGCGAGCGCTGATTGGGTGGTGTCGGACTATCGCGGGCAGAACGCCAACATGCACGCTTGCGAAGCGATGCTCGCCGCATTCGAAGCTTCGAACGATGTGCGTTATCTCGACCGCGCCACGCTGCTCGCGGACAACATGGTGAACCGTCAGGCCGCGCTGGCCGGCGGGCTCGTTTGGGAACACTACAAGCCGGACTGGTCGGTGGACTGGGATTACAACAAGGGCGACAAGTCGAATATCTTCCGTCCGTGGGGATTCCAGCCGGGACATCAGACGGAATGGGCGAAGCTTTTGCTGATCCTCGACCGGCATCGTCCGGAAGCGTGGCATGTGAAGCGCGCGCGTGAACTCTTCGACAAAGCCATCGAACTCTCGTGGGATCACGAGCATGGCGGCATGGTTTATGGCTTTGACGTTGAAGGCAAGTTCTACGACGAAGACAAGTATTTCTGGGTCCAGGCCGAATCACTGGCAACAGCCGCGTTGCTTGCCGAGCGCGCGGCGCGTGACGGCGACGCCGTTGCCGCGGCCCGTTACTGGAATGATTACGACCGCTTGTGGACTTATAGCTGGGAACACTTTGTCGACCATAAGTGGGGCGCGTGGTACCGGATCCTCGCGCGCGACAACACCAAGTACAGCGACGAGAAAAGCCCTGCGGGCAAGGTCGACTATCACACGATGGGCGCATGCTATGAAGTCCTGAACGTAGTTTGAACGCAGCCCTGAGAATCCCTGAATCAACGATTATCGATTATCGAAAGGAGTCGGACACATGAAGACGAAAGCCGCCATTGCATGGGAAGCCGGAAAACCGCTGACCATCGAGGAAGTGGATCTTGAAGGGCCGCGCGCCGGCGAAGTGCTGATTGAAGTGAAAGCAACAGGCATTTGCCACACCGATTACTACACGTTATCCGGCGCAGACCCGGAAGGCATTTTTCCGGCGATCCTCGGGCATGAAGGCGCGGGCGTGATCGTGGATGTAGGTCCGGGTGTCGGCACCTTGAAGAAGGGTGATCACGTCATTCCGCTCTACACGCCGGAATGCCGCCAGTGCAAATTCTGCCTCTCGCGCAAGACCAACTTGTGCCAGGCCATTCGGTCCACGCAAGGCCGCGGCTTGATGCCGGACGCGACGTCGCGGTTTTCCATCGGCGGGAAACCGCTGTTCCATTACATGGGGACATCGACGTTCTCGAACTACATCGTCGTGCCGGAAATCGCGGTCGCGAAGGTACGTGAAGATGCGCCGTTCGACAAGATCTGCTACATCGGCTGTGGCGTGACAACGGGCGTCGGCGCGGTCGTGTATTCGGCGAAGGTCGAAGCGGGTGCGAATGTGGTCGTGTTCGGTCTGGGCGGTATCGGCTTGAATGTGATCCAGGGCGCGAAGATGGTGGGCGCCGACAAGATCATTGGTGTCGATATCAATCCGGGTCGTGTGGAACTCGCGAAAAAGTTCGGCATGACGCACTTCATCAACCCGAACGAAGTGCCGAACGTGGTCGATCACATCGTGCAACTCACCGACGGCGGCGCGGATTATTCGTTCGAATGTATCGGCAACACGAAGGTGATGCGTCAGGCCCTCGAATGCACGCACAAGGGCTGGGGACAGTCGTTCATCATCGGCGTGGCAGCGGCGGGCGAGGAAATCTCGACGCGTCCGTTCCAGCTCGTGACCGGCCGCGAATGGAAAGGCTCGGCGTTCGGCGGCGCGCGCGGACGCACGGATGTGCCGAAGATCGTCGACTGGTATATGGAAGGCAAGATCAATATCGATGACCTGATCACGCACACACTGCCGCTCGAGCGCATCAACGAAGGTTTCGACCTGATGAAGAAGGGCGAGTCGATCCGCTCGGTGGTTCTGTACTGAGGATGACGACGATGCTGGAACTCGTGGAAGAACATCGCTGCTTTAGCGGCGTGCAGCGGACATATAAGCACGACTCGCAAACCATCGGCTTGCCGATGCGGTTCTCTGTCTTCCTGCCGCCGCAAGCCGCACACGGCAAGGTGCCCGCGTTGTTTTACCTCGCGGGTCTCACGTGTACCGAGGAGACGTTTGCGATCAAGGCGGGCGCGCAGCGTTTTGCGAGCGAGCATGGCATCGCGCTGATCGGGCCCGATACCAGCCCGCGCGGCGCGGGTGTGCCGAACGAAGGCGCGGCGTGGGATTTCGGCGTGGGTGCGGGGTTTTACGTCGATGCCACGCGGGAACCCTGGGCGCGCAATTATCGGATGTACTCGTATGTGACGCAGGAGTTGCGCACCACGGTGCTGGCCGAGTTGCCCGTTCGCGAGGATCGTCTGGGTATCTTCGGACACTCGATGGGCGGTCACGGCGCGCTGGTTCTGGCGCTGAGGAATCCGGACATCTACAAGTCGGTATCGGCGTTCGCGCCGATTGCCGCGCCTTCACATTGCCCGTGGGGCGAGAAGGCGTTTTCAGGTTATCTGGGTGATGATCGGGAAACGTGGAAGCAGTACGACGCGAGCGAACTGGTGAAGAGCGCGAAGACGAAGTTCGATGCAGGGATCCTGATAGATCAGGGTCTTGCCGATAACTTCCTCGCCACGCAGCTGCATCCGGAGATTTTCGAGGCGGCCGCGAAGGCGGCGGGGCAGGCGGTAACGCTGCGCCGGCATGAAGGGTATGACCACGGGTATTACTTCATCTCGACGTTTATCGGCGAGCATGTGGCGTTTCATGCGCGGACGTTGTGCGCGTGAGGCAAAGTTGGACGGGAGCGCCGTGGGCGCTTTCGTTCTCGCAGTGATTGCGATCTACTTTCGACCCAACAAACTCACTCCATAAACCCCTGCCGCCAGCATCGTGATCCAGAAGCTCGTTGGCCAGTCGGTGTAATACGCCAGCGTCAGCCCGACCCACGCCTGTCCCAGCGCGAAAACGGCCGCGAGCATCACGCCGGTCGACAACCGCGTCGCCACGTTTTGCGCTGCCGCTGCCGGTCCGACCATCAGTGCGAACACGAGCAACACGCCGACGATCTGCGTCGATGCCGCCACTGCCAGCGCCGTGATCGCGAGGAACAGCACGGACACGAGCCGCAGCGATACCCCTTTGGCCTCAGCCAGCTCCGGCTGCAGCGACGCGAACAACAACGGCCGCATGATCACGGCCAACGCGCCGAGACTGACCACGGCGAGTCCAACCAGTACCAGAAGCGTTTCGTGACTCACCCCAAGCACGTTGCCAAAAAGCAGCGCGGTTGCCTGGCTTGCATACGCGGTGAAGAAGTGCAGGAACAGCAACCCGAATCCCAGCGATAAAGACAGGATCACGCCGATGGCAACATCACGTCCCGTGAGCTTTTCGCCCAGCGCGCCCATGCCGACGCCCGCAACGAGCGTGAAGCCGATCATGCCCCAGAGCGGCGACACGCCCACGAGCACCGCGCCGGTCGCGCCCGTGAAACCCACGTGCGACAAGGCGTGGCCCGCGAACGTCTGACCGCGCAGCACCAGAAAGTACCCGACAATGCCCGCCAGTATCGCGACGATTCCCGACGCCGCAAAGGCGTTGCGCATGAACTCGTATTCAAACATCGTGGGAATGCGTTCCGGAGTGGTGATGACCATGGTCATGGTCGTGAGAATGCGAATGACCGTCGGGGCCGTCTTCGTGGGCGTGATCGAGCTTGTCGACTTCCACGTCGCCGGCCATGACGAAGATGCGGCCGTTCACGCGCATCACGTCGATCGGCGATCCATAAAGCTGCGAGAGAACCGGCTTGGTAATGACTTCATCGATCGTGCCGAGCGCCGCGCGGCCATTGCCGAGATACAGCACGCGGTCAATGGAGTTCAGCAGCGGATTGAGTTCGTGCGCCGAGAACAGCACGGTAATCCCCAGCTCGCGCTGCACGCGCCGCACGAGATCGACAACGCCGGTCTGGTGACGCGGATCAAGACTGATCAGCGGTTCATCGAGGAGAAGGAGTTTCGGGTCGCCGAGCAGGCACTGCGCGAGCAGCAAGCGCTGACGTTCGCCGCCAGACAACTCGGACAAAGGCCGCGCGGCGAGCGCGCGGCCATCGACGAGATCGAGCACGCGATCCACGTCGGCTTGTGCCGCGGCACTTGCACGCGGCAAACCCCAGCGGTGACCGTCGGCGGCCATCGCGACAAAATCGCGGCCACGCACGCGCCGTCCGGCAAGACCGCTGCGTATCTGCGGCATATAACCAATCGATGCATTGCCGCGCACCACCGCCGCGCCGTTCACGCGGATCGCGCCTTGGGACAAGGGCAGGAGCCCGAGCATCGCGCGCATGAGCGTGGTCTTCCCGGCGCCATTCGGCCCCAGCACGCCGATAAACTCACCCGCCGCGACGCTGAAGCTCGCGTCGTTCAGGATCGGCCGGCCGCCGAGTTCAAGCGTGACGTGCTCGACGGTTAGCGCCCCCGCTTTTGTCGATGCCGTCATCAAGACGCATCCTCGAACGTCCAAACACTCATCTCGTCTTTCCCTGCAACGCAGCCGACAACGCGTCGAGCTGCGAGGTCATCCATGTCTGGAAGGTCTTGCCGGCGGGCAGCGTCTCGGTGACGCTGATGCTCGGCACGTGTGAATCGTGAGCTACTTTCAGCATGCGCTTGGTCAACGCTTCCGTTGCCTGACTGTTATAGATCAGCACGTGCACCTGACGATCACGCAAATCCTTTTCGAACGCGGCGATATCCGAGGCGCTCGGTTCCGTATCGTTCATGGCGGCAAGCTGGAAGCGGGCATTGCGCATATCGAGGCCGATCGCATCCGACATATAGCCGAACACAGGTTCCGTCGCCGTCACGGGCACGCCCTTGAACTGGCTTTTGAGCGCGGCGACACGCGTGTCGATGGGTTTCAACGACGTCAGGAACGTATCCAGTCGCGCATCGTAATCAGCCTTGTGCGCCGGGTCTGCCTGGACCAGATACGCGCTTACCGCTTTTGCGACGGTCGGCATGGTGGCCGGGTCATACCAAAGGTGGGGATTATCGCCGGATTTCTTGCCCGTCAGTTGAGCCGCGACGATTGTCGTGCGTCCTTTTCCCTTCGATGCCCCAAGCAGCTTGTCCATCCACGGATCGTAGTCGGCGCCGTTATACACGACAAGCGCCGCGTTCTGCAACGCGCGGGCGGTCTTCGGGCTGGCTTCGAAGAGATGCGGATCTTCGTCGGGGTTGCTCAGGATGCTGGTCACCTGGACGTGATTGCCGCCGAGTTGCTGCACCACATCGCCGTAGAAATTCTCGGCCGCGACCACCGCGACTGTCCCGTTGGCCGCGGTTTGCGCCACGGCTGTCCCGCCGAAGCTTGCAGAGAAAAGGGCAGTGCAGGTCAATAAAGCAGCGACAAGTTTGCTCATGGCGTTTCCTGGGATGGGTTTGTAAGGACGAGGAGCCCAGATCAAAGGCGACGTCCGAATTGACCGCGATGATATAACGTATCACTCGATCATGCACCTTCAGACGTATGACCAAAGCATGTCGAGCACGCTTTCGGGTGTATCGACGCGTCCCGCAAAGCCACGCCGGTTGGGGTTTTCCCGCAGTTTTAGGTGCCTTTCCGCGTCGCAGCATCGAAACATCACAACGTGCCTTGACACCGCCTCACGCGTCACCGATCATTCGACCACGCAGAGAGCAATTGATCACGCGATGAGCGTTCGCTCACTGCCCGAGCGAACAAAGCGGTCAAAAGACGAACCGGAGACAACTGTGAAATTGCAGGACAAGGTAGCTATCGTGACGGGTGCGGCCAGCGGTATCGGCGAAGCGGTCACCAAACGATTCCTGGACGAAGGCGCAAAGGTCGTCGTCGTCGATCTGAAAGATGAAGCCGAACTGGCGCAGCGTTTTGCGGATTACGCGGGCAACGTACTGGCAGTCAAAGCCGACGTCACCAGGCGCGAGGATCTGGAGCGCATTGTCTCTTCTACCGTCGACAAGTTCGGCGGCATCGATATCCTGTACAACAACGCGGCGCTCTTCGACATGCGCCCGATTCTTGATGAATCCTGGGATATCTTCGATCGTCTTTTCGCGGTGAACGTGAAAGGCATGTTCTTCCTGATGCAGCTCGTCGCGCAGCAAATGGTCAAGCAAGGGCGCGGCGGCAAGATCGTCAACATGTCGTCGCAAGCGGGTCGCCGCGGCGAGGCGCTAGTTTCCCACTATTGCGCAACCAAGGCCGCCGTGATCAGCTACACGCAATCGGCAGCACTCGGTCTCGCGCAGCATGGCATCAACGTGAACAGCATTGCGCCGGGCGTGGTCGATACCCCGATGTGGGAAACCGTCGATGCGCTTTTCGCAAAATATGAAAACCGTCCGCTCGGCGAGAAGAAGCGCCTGGTCGGCGAAGCGGTACCGCTGGGGCGCATGGGCCTGCCGAACGATCTGACGGGCGCGGCCTTGTTCCTGGTATCGGCGGACTCGGATTACATCACCGCGCAGACGCTGAATGTGGATGGCGGCAACTGGATGAGCTGAACCTGTGGGCGGCGATGGCATTGAAAGCCGCATTGAAAGCCGCCCGCAACGAATTCACGTTTCACGAGTACCAGAAAGTACGTAGTAGCCCGTATCAATCCGATCAGCCGATGATCGACGCGTCATGCAAGCCCGCAGCACGAGCGCCGTGCTAACGATAAAGGAGACGAAACAACATGAAACGCGCCACATTCACTCTTAAAAACCTGCCGATGCGCTCATTCGCGTGCGCCGCATTCGCTGCAGCCGCGCTTGTGCCGGTTGCCTCGAAGGCCGCGACCGTGACCATCGCGACACTCAACAACCCGGACATGATCGAGTTGAAGAAGCTGTCGCCGGCGTTCGAAAAAGCCAATCCGGATATCCAGTTGAAGTGGGTCATCCTGGAAGAAAACGTACTGCGTCAGCGTGCCACCACCGACATCACCACGAACAGCGGCCAGTTCGACGTGATGGCGATCGGTACGTACGAAGCGCCGCAATGGGGCAAGCGCGGCTGGCTCGTGCCAATGACGAATCTCCCGGCTGACTACGATCTCGACGACGTGGTGAAGACCGCACGCGATGGCCTCTCGTATAACGGCCAGTTGTACGCACTGCCGTTCTATGTCGAAAGCTCGATGACGTATTACCGCAAGGACCTGTTCGAAGCGGCCGGCCTGAAGATGCCGGATCAGCCGACCTACGACCAGATCAAGCAATTCGCCGACAAGCTCACCGACAAAGCCAAGGGCCAGTACGGCATCTGCTTGCGCGGCAAGGCGGGCTGGGGCGAGAACATGGCGTTCGTATCGACGCTCGTGAATACGTACGGCGGCCGCTGGTTCGACGAGAACTGGAAGGCGCAGCTCGACACGCCGGAATGGCACAAGGCGATCACGTTCTACGCCGACTTGCTGAAGAACGACGGTCCTCCGGGAGCCAGCTCGAACGGTTTCAACGAGAACCTGACGCTGATGTCATCGGGCAAGTGCGCAATGTGGATCGATGCCACGGTTGCAGCCGGCATGCTCTACAACAAGTCGCAATCGCAAGTCGCGGACAAGATCGGCTTTGCTGCAGCGCCGGTTGCCGTGACGCCGAAGGGCTCGCACTGGTTGTGGTCGTGGTCGCTGGCCATTCCGAAGACGTCGAAGTCGCAAGACGCCGCGAAGAAGTTCGCGACGTGGGCGACATCGAAGGAATACATCCAGTTGGCTGCGAAAGATGAAGGCTGGGCATCGGTTCCTCCGGGCACGCGCAAGTCGACCTACGCCAATCCTGAGTACAAGAAGGCTGCGCCGTTTGGCGACTTCGTGCTGAGCGCAATTGAATCGGCTAACCCGAACGATTCTTCGATGAAGAAGATTCCGTACACCGGCGTTCAGTTCGTCGGCATTCCGGAGTTCCAGTCGTTCGGAACGGTGGTCGGCCAGTCGATTGCAGGCGTGGTCGCAGGACAAACCACTGTCGATGCAGCATTGAAAGCAGGCAACGCGACCGCGGACCGTGCGGTGAAGCAAGCCGGTTATCAAAAGTAATCCGAAGTAAGTTCTCTGGCAGTCGAGGCCCACACTCCTGGCGCCTAATGTAGTACAGCAGGCCGCGCCGCTCTTTCATCAAGAGCCCACGCGCGCGGCCTGCGCTTCATCGAGAGGTGACACGACCATGAGTCAACTTAATCCCCCCATATCGAATACGTACGCGGAGTCCGCGGCGGAGCGCGACAAGAAACGCGCGAAGTCGGTGCGCTGGCTGATCACGCCGTCGACTGCCGTATTGTTTTTGTGGATGGCCATCCCGCTTGCGATGACCATCTGGTATTCGTTTTCGAAATACAACTTGCTGAACCCGGACGTAAAGGGCTTCGCTGGCCTCGATAATTACGAGTTCCTCGCGACCGACCCGGCCTTCGGTCCGTCGATTGTCCATACGCTGGTGCTGATCGGTTCCGTGCTTGCGATTACCGTGATCGGCGGCGTGCTGCTCGCGGTGTTGTTCGATCGGAAGTTCATCGGGCAGGGCATTGCGCGATTGCTGGTGATTGCCCCGTTCTTCGTCATGCCGACGGTCAGCGCGCTGATCTGGAAGAACATGATCCTGCACCCGGTCTACGGACTGGTCGCTTCAGCAATGCGATCGATGGGGATGCAGCCGATCGACTGGTTCGGCGAGTATCCACTTTTTGCGGTGATCATGATTGTCGCGTGGCAATGGCTGCCGTTCGCGTTCCTGATTCTCTTCACGGCGATCCAGTCGCTCGACCAGGAGCAAAAGGAAGCGGCGCGGATCGACGGTGCGGGCGCTTTCTCGATGTTCTTCTACATCACGCTGCCGCACCTGAAGCGCGCGATTGCCGTGGTCGTGATGATGGAAACCATTTTCCTGCTGTCGATCTTCGCCGAAATCTATACGACAACCGGCGGCGGTCCCGGCACAGCGACGACCAACCTGTCATACCTGATCTACTCGCTTGGCTTGCAGCAATTCGACGTGGGCCTGGCATCGGCGGGCGGCATTCTGGCGGTCGTGCTGGCGAATATCGTGGCGTTCTTCCTCGTGCGGATGCTCTCGAAGAACCTGAAAGGGGAGTACGAATCATGAGCCATCCCGTAACCGCAACAACGTCCGCGCCGTTTCTCGATACGCTCAAGCGCAGCGTGCTTGGCGTGATTGCCTGGCTGTTCGCGCTGCTGCTGTTCTTCCCGATCTTCTGGATGACCATCACGGCATTCAAGACCGAGCAGCAGGCGTATTCGTCGTCGCTCTTTTTCACGCCGACACTCGACAGTTTTCGCGAGGTCTTCGCACGCAGCAACTACTTTGCGTTCGCGTGGAATTCCATCCTGATCTCGGTCGGCGTCACGGTGATCTGCTTGTTGTTCGCCGTGCCGTGCGCCTATGCAATGGCGTTCTTCCCGACGAAGAAAACGCAGAAGGTTCTGCTGTGGATGCTGTCGACGAAGATGATGCCGTCGGTCGGCGTGCTGGTGCCGATCTACTTGCTGTGGAAGAACACCGGCATGCTCGACACCGTGTGGGGCTTGATCATCGTTTATACGCTGATCAATTTGCCGATCGCCGTATGGATGTCGTACACGTACTTCAACGAGATCCCGCGCGACATTCTGGAAGCAGGCCGTATAGATGGCGCGGCGACGTGGCAGGAAATCGTCTATCTGCTCATGCCCATGTCTTTGCCGGGACTCGCGTCCACGGGTCTGCTGCTCGTGATCCTGTCGTGGAACGAGGCATTCTGGAGCATCAACTTGTCGAGCTCGAACGCGGCGCCGCTGACAGTGTTCATCGCTTCGTATTCAAGTCCTGAAGGGTTGTTCTGGGCCAAGCTTTCGGCGGCGTCGTTGCTGGCGGTTGCGCCAATTCTGATCGTTGGCTGGCTGTCGCAGAAACAGCTCGTGCGCGGACTGACCTTCGGCGCAGTGAAGTAGCGCAGTGACGTCGTACATGTAGCACTTTAGAGGCCGATCCAGTGAACTTGAACTTGTCCCAAGCCGGCGTAGCGGGTGCATCCAGTGCAGCCGCTGCGCACGACGATCACCTGCTGATCTGCGATTGCGACGGCGTGCTGATCGACAGCGAAGCCATCGCGGGCCGCATGCTCGTGCAGGAGATCGAGACGCTCTGGCCCGGCGTGGACGCTGAACCGATCGTCACGCCGCTGCTCGGGCTGCGCATTGAAACGGTCCTCAGGCGGGCGGCTGAAACGCTTGGGCAGACGCTCGATGCCGCGCAGATCGATGCAATCCGTGCGGTGGTGGAAGCGTCGGCGGTAGAAGCACCGGCGGTCGATGGCATTGATTCAGCGCTCGGCCGCATCTCGCTGCGAAAGGCCTGCGCGAGCAACAGTTTTACTTCGTATGTGGAAGCCGTGTTGAGCCGCACGGGCCTCGTACGCTATTTCGGCGAGCGTCTTTTTTGCGCCGACACGGTCGCGAATCCGAAGCCCGCGCCCGACGTGTATCTGGCGGCTGCACGCACCTTGCGTGTCGCGCCCGAGCGTTGCGTGGTGGTGGAAGACAGCGTGACCGGCGTGACGGCGGCGTCAGCGGCGGGTATGACGGTTCTGGGTTTCGTGGGCGGCGGTCATGCAAGTGAAGGACAAATCGATGCGCTGAAACGTGCTGGCGCAAGTGTCGTGTTCGACGAGATGGGGCAGCTCCCCGCGCTTGTCGAACAGTGGCTGCAAAACGCAAGCTTTGAACTGCCTTGAGCCTTGTGCTCGCAGAAAACAAAGCGAAGTTAAAGACGGAGACTCCATCATGGCAAGCCTTAATCTGCGCAACATCAACAAGCGCTACGAAGAAACCGAAGTCATTCGCAGCGTGAACCTCGATATCGCCGACGGTGAGTTCGTCGTGTTCGTGGGCCCGAGCGGTTGCGGCAAGTCCACGTTGATGCGGATGATCGCCGGACTCGAAGACATCAGCGGCGGCGACCTGACCATCGACGGCGTGCGTGTGAACGACGTGCCGCCCGCCAAGCGCGGCATTGCGATGGTGTTCCAGTCGTACGCGCTGTATCCGCACATGACGCTCTACGACAACATGGCGTTTGGTCTCAAGCTTGCGGGCACCAAGAAGCCGGAAATCGATGCCGCGGTCAAGCAAGCGGCGAAGATCCTGCACATCGATCATTTGCTCGATAGGAAACCGAAGCAGTTGTCGGGTGGTCAGCGTCAGCGCGTGGCGATCGGCCGGGCTATCACGCGCAAGCCGAAGGTGTTCCTCTTCGATGAACCGCTTTCCAACCTCGACGCCGCATTGCGCGTGAAGATGCGCCTGGAATTCGCGCGCCTGCACGACGAGTTGAAGACCACGATGATCTACGTGACGCACGATCAGGTCGAAGCCATGACGCTCGCGGACAAGATCGTGGTGCTGTCGGCGGGGAATGTGGAGCAGGTCGGTACGCCCAATCAGCTTTATCACGCGCCGCAGAACAAGTTCGTGGCGGGTTTTATCGGTTCGCCGAAGATGAATTTCTTCAATGGCGAAGTCACGCAAGTGCTTAGCGATGGCGTGCTCGTCAAGTATGAAACAGGCGAGACGCAACGCGCCGCAGTTGAGCCGGGCAGCGTCAAGGTCGGCGATTTGGTAACGGTCGGGATTCGTGCCGAGCATCTCCATGCGGGCACAGCGGCGACTGTGGAGCACGGGGTATCGGCGAAGACGATGGCCGTCGAGTCGCTCGGCGATGCCGCGTATCTGTACGCGGAGTCATCGGTGGCGCCGGAGGGGATCATCGCCCGGATTCCGCCGCTCGAGCGTCATTCGCGAGGCGAAGTGCTGAAGCTTGGCGCAATGCCCGAGCATTGCCATTTGTTCAATGCCGAGGGCATTGCATATCAACGGAAGATCGTCGAGGTGTTGTCGGCGGCTTGATGGTTGGACGAGCTCACGCGAAAACGCCCGGACATGTCCGGGCGTTTGTTCGTTCACGGCGCGTAAATCAGGCTTCTAGAGCAGCCTGCGCGCACAACTCATCCGTCACCAACCCCGACAGCCATTTTCCCTTCAACGCAGCGATAACCGCTGCCCGCTTTCTGATCCCGCCCGCAAAGCCGATGGTCGGGCGCTTCGGCGGCGTATCGAGCGGCAAGCTCGTCACGCGCTCGCCGGTTGTCGATTTGACCCTGACGCCTTCCGCATCGATGGGCAAGCCAAGCAGCTCGGCCACGGCGCCGCCTTCCATCATCTCTTCGACTTCAGCGGTGGTAATAAACCCGTCCTCATGCAGCGGGCAATTGATCCCCATGTTGCCGATGCCGACGAACGCCACATCGGCATTCTCGGACAATGCATCCACGATCCTGTACAAGCGGTGATTGACCCATTGCGCGCGCTCGGCGCGGCTGTCGGCCATCAACGGAGCGGGCAGCATGAAGTGCTTGCCGCCGGTCTTCTCGGACAAGTGCTGTGCAACGTCGTATCTATTCGATGAACCGTCCTGGGCGATCGCCCCGACCATGGAGACCAACCTGTGCTGCGGCCGCTCCAGTTGCCCGATTTGCGCGACGACGGCCTTGAGTGTCCGGCCGCTGCTGATCGAGATGACGAGCGGTTTTTCGTCGGTGAGATAACGCTCCATGACTTGCGCGCCCGCCACCGCCAGCTTGCGGTCCACTTGCTCGGGTGAATCGCCGTCAATAGGCACGACTTCGCACATCGACAAGCCGTATCGCTTCGATAACTGCGCCGCCAGCGACAAACAATCCGCCACGCGATGATCCACGCGCACGCGAATCAGGTTCTTTTCGACGGCGAATGCAACGAGGCGCTGCGCGACTGGACGCGAGATCTGCAGCTTCTCCGCGATTTCGTTCTGCGTGTTTCCCGCGACGTAATAGAGCCACGCGGCGCGAGTGGCGAGATCGAGTTTTTCGTTGGACTTGGGCACGGGAGCTCGATGTCAGGTCGTTTATATCGAATGCAAATGTAGATCGCGCGCCCGAGGAGGCGCGCGGATTTATCGATATTGTGCACGCTTGGCGCGAAAGGTTTTGTTGGAAACCTTCCGCACCGGATCTTCAGGCGAGGCGTGGGCGCGCCGGATCGAACAACGGCTTCACGTGCTGATACAACTCGCGGAATCCCTTCAGCCGCTGGCGCAGGATTGCATGACGTTCCGGGTTTGGAATGAATTCGTCCTTCACCGGCGGTTTCGCCAGAACGACGGCCGGGTCGCCGCCTGCCGCGAGCCAGCCGAGACGCGCTGCGCCCAACGCCGCGCCCGTCTCGCCGCCGCCGTGCGTGCGAGTGCGGGTGTTGAGGGCATCGGCCAATAACTGGCCCCAGTACTTGCTGCGCGCACCGCCGCCCAAGAGCGACAACGCGTGTACTTCCGTGCCGGCGGCCTGCAAGGCGTCGAGGCCATCGGTCAACGCCAGCGTCACGCCTTCGAGCACCGCGTAGCCGAGCAGCGCGCGATCGGTTGCGTGCGTCATGCCGAAGAACACGCCCTGTGCATAAGGGTCGTTGTGCGGCGTGCGTTCGCCGCTGAGATACGGCAAAAACAGCGGCGCGATCTCGAGCGCAGCCGGATCGAGCGCTTCGATTTCGGCGAGCAGCGTGGGTTCGTCGGTAGAGGTCAGTTTGCAGACCCAGCGCAAGCAACTCGCCGCCGACAACACCACGCTCATCTGATGCCATCTGTCGGGAATGGCGTGGCAGAACGCGTGCACGGCGGACGCCGGATTCGGCCTGAAGCGATCGCCCACCACGCACAGCACGCCCGATGTTCCAAGCGACAGGAAGCCATCGCCCGGTTCTGTCGCGCCGATACCCACTGCGCTCGCCGCGTTATCGCCACCGCCTGCCGCGACGATCACGCCATCGCGCAGACCGAGTTCGCGTGCGAGTTCCGGCAGCAACGTGCCCGACGGTTCGCTGCCTTCGGCAAGCGCCGGCATCTGCGCGCGCGTCATGCTGCATGCGGCGAGCAGTTCGTCGGACCAGTCGCGGCGGGCGACATCGAGCCACAACGTGCCCGCTGCATCCGATGGATCGGACACTTTCGTGCCCGTCAGATGCAGGCGCAGATAATCTTTCGGCAACAACACGCAAGCCGTCCGGTTGAAGATATCCGGCTCGTTATGCTTCACCCAAAGCAGTTTGGGCGCGGTGAAGCCGGGCATCGCGAGATTGCCGGCAATGCGATGCAACTCCGTCGCGGTTTGCGTGAGTTCGTCGCATTCCTTGTCACTGCGCATGTCGTTCCAGAGAATCGCCGGACGCAGCACGCGATCCTCGGAATCGAGCAGCACCGCACCGTGCATCTGTCCCGACAAACCGATACCGCGAATCTGCGCGAACTCTTGCGGGAATTTGTCGCGCAAGGCGAAGAGTGCAGCGCGCGTGCCGTCCCACCAGTCGAGCGGATTCTGCTCCGACCAGCGGGGTTTCGGACGCGATACGGTGAACGGCGTACCCGCCGTGCCGATGACGCTGCCATCGCTTGCAAGCAGCAGGACTTTTACTTCGGAGGTGCCGAGATCGATGCCTAAATACATGGACGAACCCTTGATGAAGGCTTGAAGCGGAGAAAACCGGAGGCGCTAATGTAGCGCCGCTGCCGGCGTTACGCCATTGGCATAACACCGGACGGCGGTCACGAGATGTGGGAGGCTCAGGCGCGGCCGGCTCAGCCGCGCTTGGCGAGCCAGGCATCGACGCGGCCAAGCGCTGCGCGCAGCACGCGTTCGAGATCGGCGCTTTGCGCGAGGCTGCCCCAAAGCAGCTTGTCCGCGACGAAAGCCTTCACCGGATCGGCGGCTTCGAAGAAAGCATGCGCGGTCGCCGCGTCCATCACGCCGTCCTGATACGCGTACGGCAGCTTGCCTTCGTGCCAGCGTTCGAGGAAACGGAAGAACAGCGCGGGAAGCATGGCGGTCGCGTCCGGATCGGCCTTGCGCGCGAAACATTCACGCAACGTCGGCGCGATAAAACCCGGGATCTTCGAAAAGCCGTCGGCGGCTACGCGCTGGTTCGTGTCCTGGATATACGGATTGACGAAGCGGTCCAGCACGACATCGCGATATTTCGCTAGGTCGATGGGGCTCGGCGACAAGCTCGGAATCACGTCCTGGGTGACGTAGTCATCGGCGATTGCGCGGATTTCCGCGTCCTGCGTGCCTTCATGAATGTATTGATAACCAACGAGCGTCCCCGCCCACGCAATGCAGCTGTGCGTGGCGTTGAGGATGCGGATCTTGGCTTCCTCGTAGGGATGCACCGAATCGACCATTTCCGCGCCGACCTTTTCCCATGCAGGACGACCGGCAATGAACGCGTCCTCGATCACCCACTGGATGAACGCTTCGCCCATGACCGGGGCTTTGTCGTCAAAACCTGTTGCGGCCAGCACGCGCTCGCGGACATCGGGCGTGGGACGCGGCGTGATGCGATCGACCATCGCGTTCGGGCATGAGGTGTTTGCGATCATCCAGTCGCGCAGCGCAGTTTCGCCGCGCAATTGCAGGAATTCGAGCATGCCGGCCTTGAACCGGTCACCGTTGCTGCGCAGGTTGTCGCAGTTCTGCAGCGTCACCTTGCCGGCGTTCTGCTTCATGCGGGCGTCGAGAATCGCGGCGAGCGCGCCGTAGATGGTCGTGCGCGCGCCTTTCAGGTCGGCCGCGAGATCGGGATTTGCGCGGTCGAGCTTGTGGTGTTCATCGAGGTAATAACCGCCTTCGGTTACCGTGAACGATACGATCTTGCACTCCGGCGCCGCGCCCGCCGCGATCAGCGCGTCGAGGTCCGCGGCCCACGGCACGACCTTTTTGATCGAGCGGATGGTTTCGTACTTGCGTTCGCCCTGCGGCGTGACGGTTTCTAGGGTGTAGGTGCCGTTTTGTGCGGCAAGCGCCTCGAGTACGGCGTTCATGTCGCCGCGAATGTTGCCGACGGTCAGCGACCATTGTGTATCGCCCGATTCAATCAGCTTGTGCAGATACCACGCCTGATGCGCACGATGAAAAGAGCCTGCGCCGATGTGCAGGATCACATCGGCGGTTGTTGGGTTTGCGGACGTCATGGTGTCTTCCTCTGATCTGGATGCGCCGCGGGGCATGCCCGGCGCGGTGCTATGTCTCTTGCCGCGGCGTGTTCCGGCGGGTTTGGCTTCCACCGGTTTGCGTTGCCACGATCATTTGCTCGTTCTGTGAGCGAATGATCGTATTCGATTCGATGAAAGTCAAGGCGCTCTGCAGCATTCAAGAGCGCGGATTCGTTGCTGCTCTGCACAATTTATTTGGGTTTCCGCCGGTCGTGCATTGCCTTGGCGCAGGTTGGGCGATGCAAACCGAGTTTGGCATCAGCCATCGATGGGATGCAGAACAGGTTGTACGGTGGCTAAAGCGTTGCGTGCCGGGCGCGTGAAAAAGATCTGATCGGCAGCGGAATCACCGAGCGGCGAATCCTCGAATTACTTGCTTGAGCGCGAACGGCCCAATACGTCGATGTCATGCGCTTCAAACGCAGGTCCCTGCACAAAATTCACATCGAACTGTTGTAGCGCATCGAACTGCGCCTCATCCAACACGTTGCTGAAGATCAGCGGGATCTTCAACCGGTGCGCATACCCGACCAACGGCTTGACCACCGAATCCCGCAACGCGGCGCCGGCATCCATCTTGATGAAATCAAGCCGCGCCATATCCGACACCGCCATGATCTGCCCCGCGTTCGCCAGGTTCCCCGCAACCTTGAAACCGTACTTCTGATAGCTCTTGACCAGATACCCAAGGAATGTCCGGTGCGCGACCGCCGCCGACGGCAATTCAATCACGATCCTCGCCGGATTCAACCCGAACTCGATCAGCACAGAAGAAAAGTGCTTCCCATGGTCGTACTTCACGCTCTTCAGCAAGCGCTCGTGAACCCGCAAGAACAACAACCCGGGCCGCTGCGCGCCAAAAAAATTGAACGCATGCAACGCACGCGAAAGACGGTCGAGCGCAACGAGCCGAGGGTCGTCGTCGAGTTGCGCGAAGGGATCGAACGGCGCGCCGTCCGCGGTGAGTGTCAATGCCTGGAAACCGAGTTCATCGCCGAAACGCTCCGCGCTCTCAACCGATGCCGTCAGCGATTGCGGCAAGCCCCGCGTGCTGACATCGAAGATGGGCTCGTAGGCGCTTGCGAGTGCAAAGCTCTCGTAAAAGGCAATGGCCGATTCCGCACGCGCCCCTTCGCCCATGACAATGCGCGCGCCCGGAAACGGATAGTCCGAGGCGCGCGAGACGAGTTGCTGGACGGTCGGTGCAATCATTCAGGCGAAGTTCTCGAGCAATGTAGCGTCGATGGTAGCAGTGCCACGCATGCGGCTTTGCACAAAATCCACATATCGATATGCATCGGCATCAATCTGCTGCTTCATGCTTAGGGTTAACAATAGTTTTACGTATCGTAATTGGTTTTACCATGCGTAATCGAACGTATGTCGCTTGAGGATCAGTCCATGAACCCAGAATCGCCCGGTGCTTTCACGAGCCATACCGATGCCAGCCGGCTATACCAGTCAGGCTTCGCCGCCGACTTCGCGACCGAGGCGCTGCCCGGCGCGTTGCCGCTCGGACGTAATTCGCCGCAGCGCGTGAGCTACGGCTTGTACGCTGAGCAGCTTTCCGGCACGGCATTTACCGCGCCGCGCGGACATAACCGGCGGTCGTGGTTGTATCGGATCAGGCCGGCGGCGGTGCATCAGCCGTTCACGCAAGTCGAAGCCTGCAACAAACTCGTGGCGAACTTCGCCGACGTGCCGCCGACGCCGCCCAATCAGCTTCGATGGGACCCGTTGCCCATGCCTGATGTGCCGGCGGATTTCATCGATGGCTGGGTGACGATGGCCGGCAACGGCGCCGCCGAATCCATGCAAGGCTGCGCGATCCATCTGTACGCAGCGAATCAATCGATGCAGGACCGGTTCTTTTATAACGCCGACGGCGAACTGCTGATCGTGCCGCAGGAAGGGCGCTTGTCGATCGCGACAGAACTCGGCCGTCTAGATATTGAACCGTTCGAAATCGCCGTCATTCCTCGCGGCGTGCGCTTTTCCGTCTCACTGCCCGATAACGCCGCACGCGGGTATATCTGCGAAAACTTCGGCGCGTTGTTGCGCTTGCCGGACCTGGGTCCCATCGGCTCGAATGGTCTTGCGAACCCGCGCGACTTTCTCACGCCGCGTGCAGCGTATGAAGATCGCGAGGGCGCGTTCGAACTCGTGGCGAAGATGAACGGCGTGTTGTGGCGAGCGGACATTGGCCATTCGCCGCTCGATGTAGTCGCGTGGCACGGCAACTACGCGCCGTACAAATACGATTTGCGTCAGTTCAATACCATCGGCTCGATCAGCTTCGACCATCCCGATCCATCGATCTTTCTGGTGCTGCAATCGCAGACCGATACGCCGGGCGTCGATGCCATCGACTTCGTGATTTTTCCGCCGCGCTGGCTGGCAAGCGAGAACACATTCAGGCCGCCGTGGTTCCACCGGAACGTGGCGAGCGAATTCATGGGTTTAGTCCACGGCGTGTACGACGCAAAGTCCGAAGGGTTCATGCCGGGTGGATCGAGCCTGCATAACTGCATGTCGGGACATGGTCCGGATGCGGGTACTTTCGAGAAGGCGTCGAACGCCGATACATCGAAGCCTGTGAAAGTTGGCGACACAATGGCGTTCATGTTCGAAACGCGCACGCTGATCAAGCCGACGCGCTTCGCGCTCGAAACCGCGCAATTGCAGGCGCATTACTACGAATGCTGGCAGGGGCTCACCAAGCATTTCAACCCTGAGAAGCGGTAAGCCTCTCTGCTCAAACCGCCTGTCCGATACCCATGCGTCGCGCGCGTTTATCGAGCGTCGCCGAGAGCAACGTGAGGCCGAACGCGCAGCAAGCCATCAGTACGCCGACCCACGGAAGCGTGCTGAGCGACGCGCCGGCGCCAATCGCCATGCCGCCGAGCCACGCGCCTGTTGCGTTGCCGAGATTGAACGCGCCCTGATTCAGGGTGGATGCAAGATTGGGTGCATCGCTTGCACGATTCACGATCAGCATCTGCAACGGCGGCACGATTCCAAACGCGAGCACGCCCCAGGTGAAGATGGTGATCATCGCGGGGATAGCGGCGTGCATGGTCGCGGCGAAGATCGCTTGCACGACGATGATCAGAATCAGGAACGTCAGCAGCGAGCGCAACAGCTTCCAGTCGGCAAGCCTGCCCCCAAGCGTGCTGCCGACCGTCAGCCCAAGCCCGAACAACAAGAGCACGAACGTGACCGCGTGCGGTGAAAAACCGGTGACGTCTTCGAGGATCGGCGTGATGTAGGTGAAGACGGAAAAGAGGCTCGCCGATGCCAGCACGCTGATGCCCAGCACCATCAGCACTTGCGGGTTTTTAAGCACCTTGAATTCGCGCAGGATGCTGGATTCACGCATCTCGATGTGCTTTGGCAAGCAGACCCACAACGCGCCGGCCGCAGCCAGGCCGATCAACGTGACGACCCAGAACGTGGCCCGCCATCCGGCCGCCTGACCGAGCGCGGTCCCAAGCGGTACGCCGAGCACGTTTGCAAGCGTGAGGCCGGTGAACATCAACGCAATGGCTTGCGCGCGGCGGTTCGGCGCGACGAGATCCGCCGCCACGACCGAGCCGATGCCGAAGAACGCGCCGTGGCAGAACGCCGTCGCCACGCGCGCGGCCATCAGCACCCAGTATCCCGGCGCAACGGCGCACAGCATGTTGCCGATGATGAACACGCCCATCAGGACCATCAGCGCTTTTTTGCGCGGCATCTTCGCGGTGACGATGGCGAGGATCGGTGCGCCGATGGTCACGCCCAGCGCATAGCCGGACACGAGCATGCCCGCTGCGGGTATCGATACACCGAGATCGCGCGCGACGTTGGGCAACAAGCCCATGATGACAAATTCAGTCGTGCCGATGCCGAACGCGGCGATAGCAAGGGCGAGAAGGGGCAGAGGCATGGAGTGCGCGGAGGTCGGGCGGCGGAAGGGTACAAATTGTACCGAACGTTTCCGGAAGTTCATTCGGGAGCGAATGGCACCTACCCAACTTATAAGTCGTGTCGATATCAGAGGACACGTCTAAAGCAGCAGAATCCCCTTTTTGATCAGCAATCCGGGTTCACTGCTCGTCTGAAAACCCGGTCTAGCAGCAACGAAATGTCAAAGGGTGCGGACTGATCTCGCGAACGGATTCGAGAAACGATCTGCCGCTATTACTTGCGCTCATAACATGCAGTCTATTTGGACATATGCACGAACACCCTGACCAAAACTTTGCGCTGATTCACTTCAAGCTCTTCGAAAAAAAATAATATTAAAGTTAGGTATCCCAATATTTAAGGTATCGAGAACGGTGTTATTGTCGATATACCATCAGTATTCCTGTTGGAATCAATTTTTGGAATGCACGTGAGTGTTAGGAGGCTTTGGTGCGCATGTGAAGCGACTTCATTAGACATAGCGTAAGCAAGTCTGCTGCATAACCTGAGAGACGCAATAAAATGTTTTTAGAACAGAAAAGCATCAGAATTTTGGATCGTTATACGGACATCGTCAGTCTTCTTCCGTCGATTGTTCAAGCGGCAGATAGCGATCGGGTTGCATTGGGTTTCTTTCCGTCGCGCGTTTTTAACGATTTCGCTCGGAAGGAACAGTTGCTTGTGGCTGTCTGCCAGCAAGGTGACAGTTCGTCGTATGCGGGACATTTATTGTTCGAAGCTAGGCATCCGAAAGCCAGCGTCCGTCAGATGTTTGTCTCGCCGTCGTTTAGAAGAGACGGTGTAGCGACGCTTCTTTTGAATTTTTTGAAGAAGCAACTTACTGACCACGCCTTCATTTCGATGTATGCACGGGTAGCGGAGGACCTCTCGGATGCGAATAGGTTCTGGCAAAAGAGCGGATTTTATGTACAACGTGTCGTGGCTGGTGGGGAGTCTCGTAAGCGCACAATCCTAGTCCGTAGTCACGAACTTGACACGCCTCAGCTATTTGGACTAAGTGGTTTATCAAAAGCTAATCCTTTGGGACTCAACGCCGCGAACAATATTGAGATACCGCTCTTCTTGCTTGATCTAAACGTACTTTTCGATCTTGGCCCTCGCAGAGAACGAAATGAAGATGTCTTGGAGCTTTTCCGCGCTGAACGAATCGGAGCATGTAAGCTGGCTCTGAGCACCGAAATCATGGCTGAGCTAAAGCGGACGGCGCGTGAAGGCGTAACGGATCCCATGCACGGATACGCTCGGATATTTCCGACCTTTCCGTCACCACCTCAAGCGGAATGGGAATCGATCAAACCTGTGCTCGCATCCATCGTGTTTCCCCATCGCTATAAGACGAACGACCTCACCAACAATGACATCTCTGACTTACGTCATCTAGCGACGGCTATTCACCACCGATTAGCTGGGCTAGTTACCAACGATTCGTTTATCCTCAACGCGGCTAGCCAGCTAAAGCAAGACTACGGCATCCACGTTGTCTCGCCTGCCGCGTTCAAAGACTTGAATGAGTTTGCGATCGGTGAAGAAGTCTATGAGACTGCGTCAAGTGAGGCTTTGTCGTTAGCCTCAGTTGCCCAAAGCGACGAGGTGATCATACATAAGCTGTTATCGCGGCTTGGGCTGTCCGACTCATCGATTGTTTCCGAATGGGGTGTGGTCGACACGGGCTCGAAGGTTTGTCACCGACAAGCGGTTTGGTTCGAGGACGTGTTGCTCGGATATATTATCTGGACGAGAGCCGTGAATGGAAGCAGCATACGTGCATATGCGGCTGTGGACGAGACCCAATCGCATGCGCTCAACGCGGCTCGCGTGTTGCTCGGGTATCTTACAGAGCAAGGATTGTCGTTGGGAGCGACCGAGGTACGAATAGATTTTCCGCTGCACCAATCCCGAATTCGCGAGGTTGCGTCAACGCTTGGTTTCAGCGGCCTGGAAACAGGGACGTCGCTGTCTAAAGTGTTATTTGGCCGCCTTGTGACCCAATCCAATTGGGACGCATGTCGAAACGAACTTCTCTCTGCCAGCGATCTGTCGCTACCTGAATTGCCTCCTTCGTTCAGGGACGCTGATCAACAAATTAGGCTCGTTCGACCCGATGGGAACGTCATGCACATTTCCCTAATGGCTCTCGAGTCGCTGCTTTCCCCGGCATTGTTTTGTTTGCCTGGACGTTGCGCGGTCATCTCACCCGTACGGCGGGATTTCGCAGAGCACCTACTCGCTCACTTGCCACAAAAGAGTTTGTTGCCTCGCGCCCGAGCGACTCTATATCATGAGAGACACTATCTAAGCGGTGCGGCGACGCTCAAAAATTTCAAGCGTGGTAACCTAATTTTGTTCTACGAGTCTGCTAGAAAACATGGCTTAAGCGCTGTTGTTGCGATCGCCAGAGTGCAGCACGCGTACTTGAAATCGCAGGAAATGATGGACGAAATTGATCTTGATCCGTCGGTGCTGGACTCTGTAGGGATGGAAGCTATCGGTCGATCGAAAATGAAAACGGTCACTGTTTTTGATAGTCTGATTTGTTTTGAAAACCCTGTGCCTCTCTCGACGCTTCAGCGGCTCAATTGCGGTAGCCCTACTGATCTCTTGACGACGCATCCAATTAGTGATCTGCAACTCCAGGCAATCATCGAGGAAGGCTTTACTAATGGAAAACACCGAACACGTCCTGATATCACTCGAAAAACGTCACGCCGATAATATCTTCGCTGGAACGAAACACGTTGAACTGAGGCGGCGCGCAATGAATGTAAAAGCGGGGACGATTGTATGGATCTACGTCAAACTTCCAATCGGCAGGGTTGTGGGGTGCGCGCAAGTGAGTGCGTCTCACTTGTTGGCGCCTTCTACGTTGTGGCGTCGATTCGCTGACGTTTGCGGTATCTCCCGCCGCGAATTTTTCGACTATTTTGGAGGAAGGTCCAGGGGCTTCGCATTAGGCCTTAAAGATCCGCAACTTCTATCAGGCGCGCTTTCTCTTGCCGAGCTACGAGCGGCGTCGACGGGCTTCCAGCCGCCGCAGTTTTTTATCCGCCTCGCGCATGACAGTCCGCTCGTCCATGTCATGGAAGAAAAACGAACTAAAACCGATCATGTCGTTTCCTTTTAGCAGCCTTATCGACAAGCTTCGCCCCCTCTGGGCGGTTGCAATTTTTGTACTGGGATTCGGGTCAGTGCTTGCTCAAGATACGCAAATTCCCGTTACGCCATTGCAAACGGTGGGTGGGAAGGTGACCTTCGTTCAACAGGGAAATGGCGTCGACGCGCAGCTCGACGGCACGACGTTCGACCGTTTGAGCGCGCGCCGTATCGTGCGTCATGTCGAGCCGTCGGGTGCGCGAATGATCGTCGAGGCTTCCGATGGCGGTGCGCCCGAACTCCTTCTCTACGACTTCACGAAACGCCCGCCGGCAGTCGAGCGCATCGGACGGCGCATGAAGCTGACGGGCGTGTTCTGGCAGCACGACGAAGTCGTGCTCAAGAGCGCCGAAGGCTGGTACAGGTTCCAGCGCGGGACGCTGACGAAGCTGACGTCATCGAAGACGGTTTATCACTGAGCTTGAGGAGCTTGAGGAGCTTGAGACTGGGGACGTACTGCCATCACGCGTTCGCCTGCGACCACGAAGATGCGTTCGTTGCGGGCGTTTTCATTGACCTCGTAACCGCCCGTGAACGCGCCGAACGCCGGCAGGACGCCGGCATCGGCGGCAAAGCGAAAGCACGGCAAACGCACGCTGTCGCGCCGGGTCGCCACGCGATAAACCGGGTGCTCATGCCCGGCGAGCGCAAATGCGCCCGCCACGCGCTGCGGGTAATGACACAAAGCCCACGGCCCCAGCCGATACGGCTCGTCGACCACCTCCATGCCCAGCGCCTCAGGCGGTCCGCCGGCATGACGATCGTGATTGCCTTCCACCAAGATGAGTCGCAAACCGGCATGCCGCGAACGCCACTCGGTGAGCGCGCGTAGCGTCGCTGCCGCATGCGATTCCCTCGCGTGCAGCAGATCGCCCAGGAAGACGACGCAAACCGGTCGATGCATTGAAATCAACACGTCGAGACGGCCAAGCGTTTCCGCGGTTGATCCTTCCGGCACCGGAATTCCGCGCGCGCGAAACACGGCGTCCTTGCCGAAATGCGCATCGGCGACAAACAACGTCTTGAGCACCGGATCGAATGCCGCGCGTGCCGCCGACAACACCAGCGCATGCCCGCCAACGTCCACCGTCAATGCTTCGATCATCATGCACGCGCCGCCTTTTCCAGGTCGGCGAGCATGCGCGCGACGCGATCCGAGAGCTTTTCGGTACTCACTTTCTCGCGAAGCCGCGCGATGATCAGCGGGAATGCAAACGGCGTCGGCTTCTTCGGATGCGTGAGCGCGAGGCGGCTCGTGCTCATGCTCTGAAGCGCGGCGCGCATACGTTCAAGTTCGAGCTCCTGCAACATCACTTCTTCCTCGGCCTGCGCGAGCAGCAGGTTGTCGCTGTCGTGCTGGCGAAAAACTTCATAGAACAATCCACTCGATGCCTGCAATTGTCGCGCGCTTTTCTGCTGCCCGGGATGACCCTGGAAGATCAGTCCGGATACGCGCGCAATCTCGCGAAAACGGCGCGCCGCGAGCTCGGACGAATTGAGGCTTGCAAGAATGTCGTGTTCGAGATTATCGGGCGAAAAGAGGCCTTCCTGAATCAGCGTTTCCCAGTCGAATGGTCGCGCCGAGAGCAACTCGAAGCCGTAGTCGTTCATCGATATGGAGAAAGTGCTCGGCTGATCGCGAGCGACGCGCCAGCCGATCAGCGACCCAAGGCCGATGTGCGCCATGCGTCCCGCGAACGGATAACAAAACAGATGGTGCCCTTCGCGCGAACGGATCATTTCGACCAGCAGCACGCCCGGCTCCGGCAACGCGGACCACTTCGCCTGCAATTCGAGCAGCGGGCGCACGGCCAGCATTTCGGGTTCATCGTAGACGCCGTTGACGGCCCGCGCGAGCATCATCAGTGTAGCTTCGGCAAGTTCGGACGAAAGCGGCATGCGGCTGCCGGCCCATTGCGGCATCGCGCCGCGCGATGACGTCGCGCGCTTCACATACGCGGTCATGTCGCGCACGCGGATCAGTTCCAGCGCGCGTCCGCCGAAGGTGAAGACATCGCCGGGTTTCAGGCGCGAGATGAACGACTCTTCCATCGACCCGATCCGGCCGCCCGTCATGTACGCCACGTTGATGGTCGCGTTCGCGACGATCGTGCCGACATTGTTCCGGTGGCGCCGGACCAGGTCCTCACGCGGCACGCGATACACGCCGTCGGCATCGGGCGTCACGCGATGAAAGTCCGGGTACGCCGCGAGCGATGCGCCACCGCGCTCCACGAAGGCCAGCGCCCAATTGAATTCCTGCTGCGTGAGGTCGCGATACGCGTAGGTCGTGCGGACTTCGTCGAAGAGATCCGGCGCGTTGAAGCCCCCGCCAATCGCAATCGTCACCAGATGCTGCACGAGGACATCGAGCGGCTTGTAGGGCATCTCACGGCCTTCTATGTGCCGTTCTTCAACCGCCCATCGCGCGGCGGCGGCTTCCACGAGTTCGAGCGCGTGTGTCGGAACGATGGTCACACGCGATGCGCGCCCCGGCGAATGTCCCGAGCGTCCCGCGCGCTGCATCAAACGTGCGACGCCCTTCGGCGAGCCGATCTGGAACACCCGGTCGACCGGCAGGAAGTCGACGCCGAGATCCAGGCTCGATGTACACACCACCGCTTTGAGCTGGCCGTTCTTCAGGCCCAGCTCGACCCATTCGCGGACTTCCTTGTCGAGCGAACCGTGATGCAGCGCGATCAGACCGGCCCAATCGGGCCGCAGGTCCAGCAGCGCCCTATACCAGATCTCCGACTGCGAGCGCGTGTTGGTGAAGACGAGCGAACTGCGCGCTTGATCGATTTCAGCGGCAACGGGTTCGACCTGCCTCACACCCAGATGACCGCCCCAGGGAAAGCGTTCGATGGTGTCAGGTATGAGCGTATCGACGATCAGCGTTTTCGGCTGCGCGCCGCGCACCGCAACGCGCGGCGTTTTCACGGGCGCGAGCAACGCGTCCTTCGCCAGTTCGAGATTGCCGAGCGTCGCCGATAACCCCCAGACCTGCAGCCCGGGCCGCCAGCGCGTGAGGCGTGCGATAGCAAGTTGCGTCTGCGTGCCGCGCTTGTTGCCGAGCAGCTCGTGCCATTCATCGACGACGACCAGCCGCACATGCTTCATTTCGTCGATGGCGTTTGCGCGCGTGAGCATCAGCGTGAGGCTCTCGGGCGTGGTCACAAGCGTCGATGGCATGCGTTTGTTCTGGCGTGCGCGTTCGGCGGATTGCGTATCGCCGGTGCGCAAGCCGATGCTCCAGGGCACCGCGAGTTCGGTCACCGCGGTTTGCAGTGCGCGGGCGGTATCGGCGGCGAGGGCGCGCATCGGCGTGATCCATAACACGGTCAATGGCGCCGGAGCCCTTTGCTCACGTGCATACGCGGCCAATGCGCCGAGCCACACGGCCCAGGTTTTCCCCGCGCCCGTCGTTGCATGAAGAAGGCCGCTCGAACCGCTCTCGATTGCCTTCCACACTTCACGTTGGAACGGAAACGGCTGCCATGCATTGCGTTCGAACCACGCGGCGAGGCGTGTATCGAAAGGCGTGGTTTCAGCGTCCTGGTCGATCGCCACAGGCATGGGCTGGAACAACTCGGCCAGGGCGTCCGCCTTCGCCTGCGCCGCGCGCGTTTTCGGCACCCGGCGTGGACGCGGCGAACGGCGTCTGGAATCAGTGGGCGTGCTCATTGGCCGGCTCCATCAAGAAAACCTTTGAGCATGGTGAGTGTATCGGCGTCGTCGATCTGCTTGTCCGTGCGCCACCGCAACATGCGCGGGAACCTCACCGCAATGCCCGATTTATGGCGCGGACTCGCTTGAATGCCTTCGAAGCCGATCTCGAATACGAGCGTCGGCGTGACGCTCCTTACAGGTCCGAATTTTTCGATGGTCGTCTTGCGCACGATCGCATCGACCTTGCGCATTTCTTCATCGGTGAGACCCGAATAGGCTTTTGAAAAGGGGACGAGCGTGCGCACGCCGTCGGCTTCGTCCCACACGGCGAACGTAAAGTCCGTGTACAGGCTCGCGCGCCTGCCATGACCGCGTTGCGCGTAGAGAAGAACGGCATCGATCGCATACGGCTCGACCTTCCATTTCCACCACGTCCCCGACGCCTTCGTGCGGCCGACGCCGTACATCGAATCGCGGCCTTTCAGCATCAGGCCTTCCACGCCGCGCCCGCGGCTTTCCTCGCGCAACGTGGCGAGCGCGGTCCAGTCGCCGGCGTTCACCAGGGGTGATACGCGCAGCAGATCCACCGCAAGTTCATTGGCCAGCGCATCGAGTTGCGTCCGCCGTTCAGTGAGCGGCGTCAGACGCAGGTCGCGACCATCGGCTTCGAGCAGGTCGTACGCAAGAAAGGTGGCGGGCGAGTCGGCCAGCACTTTCTTCGATAATGTCTTGCGCGTGATCCGCGGTTGCAGCCGCGCAAACGGCAACGGCGCATCGGCGCCCGGTTCCCACGCGAGAATTTCGCCATCGATCACGGTGCCATCGGCGAGCGCTTCGCCCAATGCAGCGATCTCGGGGAAGCGGTCGGTGATGAGATCTTCGCCGCGCGACCAGAGCCACACGCGGCCGCCGCGCTTCACGAGTTGTGCGCGAATCCCGTCCCACTTCCATTCGATAACCCAGTCCGCCGGCGTGCCAAGCGTTGCAGGATCGGCTTGCAACGGATGCGCGAGAAAGAAAGGATAGGGCAGGCCGATATCGCTTTCGTGAGGCGCTGCGGTTTCATCGTCGGACGATGTTTCGGGCGCGATCAGCCGGAGATAGCGCGCCGCATTCGGCGCCTGGCGCGAGTCGGTCCAGCCGACCATGCGTTGCGCAATGCGTTTGTGATCGACGCCCGCGACTTCCGCGAGGGCCCGCACGACGAGCTGACGCGCGACGCCGACACGAAACCCGCCGCCAATCAGCTTGGTCAGCAGGAAACGCTCGCTCCAGTCGAGTTCGTCCCAATAACTGAGCAGGCGCGTGCGAAGTTCGTCGGGTTCCAGGCCGCGCAAGGTCAGCACGCGGCCTTCGATCCATTGCGCCAAGCCGAGCTCGGACGTGCGTTGCGCCGGCGGCAAGATATGCGCGATGGTTTCGGCGAGATCGCCAACGGCCTGATACGACTCTTCGAACAGCCATTCGGGCAGGCGGGCACGCTCGCGGGCGAACTCGGTGAGAAGGCGTGTAGGAACAGATTGGCGCGGCTTGCCGCCGCTCAGGAAATACGACGCCCAGGCGGCGTCCTCGGGTTCTGCCGCAGAGAAGTACGCGATCAGTGCTTCGAGTTTTTCTTTCGTCGATGTCGTGCCGTCGAGCGCGGTGTATAACGCGGCGAAGCGCTTCATTGGGACGCTGCCTCGGGTTCGGCGCTACCAGCGGCTTCGGCTGCGTCCGCTTCGATTGCGTCGTCGCCGTATTCGGTCGTGAACGCACCGGCTTCGAGTCCTTGTTCACGCAGCCACCGCACCATCGGTTCGATCTGGCCGTGCGTGACGATCACACGTTCCGCGCTCGTCGCACCGATAGCCTCCTGCAACCCCGGCCAGTCCGCATGATCGGACAGCACGAAACCGCGATCCAGGCCGCGCCTGCGCCGCGTGCCCCGCAGGCGCATCCAGCCAGAAGCGAACGCGTCGCTGTAGTCGCCAAAGCGCCGCATCCACGTGCTGCCTTGTGCCGACGGCGGCGCGACGACCAGCGCGCCCTTGAACACACCCTTGTCCTTGGCGGCGACATCACTGACAAGACGTGTTTCCGGCAAGGCCACGCCCGCTGCCCGGTAAGCCCGGTTCAGCGGTTCCACGGCGCCATGACAAAAGATGGGACCGATACCTGCATCGATTCCGGCAAGAACCCGCTGCGCCTTGCCAAACGAATAGCAGAACAGTACGGACGCGCGTCCCTCTGCCGCGTTATGCCGCCACCACGAATCGATACCGCCAAAAGTAACGTGCGACGGGTCCCATCGATAAATCGGCAAACCAAAAGTGGATTCAGTGATGAACGTGTCGCAGCGCACGGGTTCGAACGGTGTGCAAGTCGGGTCCGGGTCGACCTTGTAGTCGCCGGAAGCCACCCACACACGGCCGCCATGTTCGACACGGACTTGCGCCGAGCCCAGCACGTGGCCGGCGGGATGCAGTGAGACGGAGACGCCGTTAATGACAAGACGCTCCCCGTACGGAACACCTTGTAATTCGATACCCGGCAGGCGCGATAGCAATACACCAACGCCCGCTTCTGCCGCAAGATAGCGCGCATGTCCGAAACGGGCGTGATCCGCATGGGCATGCGTGATGATTGCCCGATCGACCGGGCGCCACGGATCGATAAAGAAGTCGCCCGGCGGGCAATAAAGACCTTCCGGCCTCGCGACAATCAGATCTTTGAATGCGTCCAACCCGCCACCCGCTTGGAAAAAGGGAGAAGTTGACCGGAAGTGGTCAACGTGGGCTTAATGGAAGCAAATCGTGTGCCTATTAAAACTCAGGCATTTACTATCGATTCATTAATTCATATGAAGAATAAGAAAGATTGATAAAATATCGGCGTCAATCAAACGGTTGACATTTCAAGTCATGTTAATTGCGTGATATAAATATCCGTTGTAAGGATTGAAAGATTAGAGGATCGTTTGAATGGGCGAAGAACCATCGAACCACGCCTTTATGTTCTCGAGCGTCGTGTTTGCAATCTCGCTCAGGGCTTCATGCGTAAAGAACGCCTGATGAGAAGTAACGATCACATTTGGAAACGAGAGTAAGCGCGCAAGCACATCATCCTGGAGAAGATGATTCGAATGGTCCTCGAAGAAGAGTCCGCTTTCTTCTTCATAGACATCCAGGCCGAGATGGCCTAGCTGGCCGCTTTTCAGCGCATCGACAAGTGCGCTGCTGTCAATCAGTCCGCCGCGGCCTGTATTGATGAGCATTGCGCCATGTTTCATTTGCCCAAGCGCGGCTGCGTCGATCAAGTGATATGTCGAAGGCAGGAGAGGGCAATGCAGGCTGATAATATCGGATTGAGCCAGCAGCGCTTCAAGCGCCAGATACTGCGCTCCGGCTGCAACCAGGTCCTGTGCGGGCGGTCCTGGATCGTGTGCCAGCAAAGTCATGCCGAAACCCGCCATGATTTTGCCGAACACACGTCCAATGACTCCTGTGCCGATAATCCCGAGCGTTTTGCCGTGCAGGTCGAAACCCAGCAAACCGTTGAGCGAGAAATCACCGTCGCGGGTACGTGCATAAGCGCGATGCAGCTTGCGATTAAGCGTGAGGATCAAACCAACTGCGTGCTCGGCAACCGCGTGCGGTGAATAGGCAGGAACGCGGACCACGCCGATTCCGAGCCGCTTTGCGGCGGCCAGATCGACGTGGTTGAAGCCGGCCGAGCGCAGCGCCACAAGTTGAGTGCCGCCGTCGCGAAGCGTCTCCAGGACAGCTTCGTCGACGACGTCATTCACAAATGGGCATACCACCTTGCAACCATGCGCGAGAACCGCCGTCTGCGCGTTGAGTTGCGATTCCTGAAACTGCAGGGCGTAGCCGAAAGCCGCGTTTGCCTCAGTGAAGACATCGCGATCGTATTGACGGCTGCTGAAGACGATCATTGAGATCGGCATCGAGTTGGCACCCCGTTGTCACGCAAACGTTTTAGTTAGCGATGGCACTCGCTGGATGGGCCATTGAAAGCCGGGCCAGGACACTGTCCGGAGCCTGCGGCACGCCGACTTCTCCGCCAGGACCCATATGCTCGAGCGTGTAGTCGATAAAAGCACGCGTCTTCGCTGGCAGATACTGACGTCCAGGATAAACGATCGACACCTTGACATCGGGGTCGTCGATTGCGTAATCGCCGAGCACGCGCACCAGCGATCCGTCCTCCAGATCCTTGGCTACGACGCCTTCCGGAAGGATCGAGATACCCATGTGCGCAAGCGTTCCGAGCCGCACCATCAGCGCGCTGTTGACCGTATAAACGGGCGCGAGCGTGACCTGGTCGGCACTGCCGTTGCTGCGATGCCGGAAGTGCCAGGTGGCGCTGCGCATCTCGCTCGGCAACGCCACGAACGAATGATGCAGCAGGTCGGCAGGTTGGCTGGGCGAGCCGTGCTCCTCGAGGTAAGCGGGCGTGGCGACCGGGATCAGCGTGTTGGTCGCGACCGGGCGTTCGACAAGCGCCGTGCTCGACACCATGAATGCGGTCACGATACCCACGTCGAAGCCGTCTTCGACCAGATCGACGTGACGCTCCGAAAGCGTAAGACGGACATTCACTTTCGGATAGACCTGCCGGAATCCGTCGATCAGCGGCGTAAGGGCCATTAACGAGAGCGATCCCGAAGCCACCACGCGCAGCGTGCCGCTGGGATCGCCCTCCGTATGGGCGACCATCGATTCCAGATGGTCGAGTTCCTCCAGTAGTGCACGGCACCCCTCGAGATAACGGGTACCGGCCTCTGTCAGTGAGAGGTTGCGAGTCGTTCGATTGATTAGCCGCGTACGCAAATGCGCTTCGAGCATCGCAATCGCCCGAGTGACAAGAGCGTTCGATACATCCAGTTGCTGCGCGGCCCGTCTGAAGCTTTCTGTTTCCGAGACTCGCACGAAAACCCGCATTGCATGAATCTGATTCATAACCCTTACCTCTCAGTGTCCTAAATAACGATGAACTGCTTCGCATATCACCCATGCGAGCAGCGTTTTTTGATTTTCGGTATCGATCAACCGCATTGACACCTGTGCGGAATTGCAATATCTACTTTATTTCTTGTTTGCATTCCGCATTAACGTAAGACTTTCATATTTGCGGAGTCATTGCAATGAAAAATTACACTTAAGTGCTTTTTGGAATGGATCGTCAGATTTATGCATATTTTTGTTTCGCGGGCTGGACAGCGCCGATCAGTTTCTTGCAGTGCATTAAACGAAGAGTGGTTATTTTTGATCGAAACAATTGCTTAAGGCAGACAGTTGCTGGTTTCAGAACACGCGGAATGAGGTAAAACCGGCTCATGTTCCGTACTAAGTTCAGCTTCTCGCACAGTCACAAGAAGAGGCCCGTGTGACAATTAAATTCTTTTGAATCGGGCATGCCCAACTTGACAGGCTGCACGGACGCAGACGGCTCACTTAAAATTGTTTTAACCTGAAGGCGATAAAAATATTTAATCAAATCCTTAATTCGAATGGTAAGCCTTCTTTAATCGTTGCAAATCGATATTCAATCGAGGCGATAATTTCATGATATGGAACTTATTGGCGCGGCAACCCGAAATTGCCTTATTTGCCAGCTTGGCAATCGGGTTTTTCATCGGTTCTTTCAAGTTGGGCCCCATTCAGTTGGGAGGCGTGTGTGGAACGCTGATCGTTGCATTGATCCTGGGCCAGAGCGGCGCGCGGCTTTCGCCGGAACTGAAAAACATCGCTTTCGCACTGTTCATCTTTGCGCTGGGTTTCACCGGCGGCCCGCAGTTCTTCGCCAACGTAGGGCGGGGCTGGCGTTACGGGCTTCTGTCGATTGTAGAAATTGTCGTCGTGCTTGGACTGGTGCTCGGCGCCGTTGCGCTGTTCAAACTGGATCGAGGGACAGCGGCCGGCCTCCTCGCGGGCGCGGCGACAGAATCCGCCGTGGTCGGCACGGCGTCCGAAGCCATTGGCAAACTGGCCTTGCCGTCTGCAGAGATCGCGCGGTTGCAGGCCAACATCGTCACTGCGTATAGCGTGAGTTACCTGTTCGGGCTTGTCACCATCGTCCTGTTCACAAGCCAGGTTGCGCCGCTGATCCTGCGCGTGAATTTGCGCGATGAAGCCGAGCGCCTCTGGCGTACGCTCGGCGGCGACAGCGCGCTCGGGGAAGGGCAGCGGCTCGCGGCGCCGTCGCTCGTGGCGCGTGAAGTGCGTGTGACGGGCGCAGCGCAGATGCGCGTGGATGCGCTGGAACAGCGCTTCAGCAACGAGATCACGGTAGGGCGTGTCGTGCGCGGCCGCTCCACAGTCAAGGCACAGCCGGGTCTTGTCCTGAAGCGCGACGACCGCATTGTGATCGGCGGACGTCGCGCAGTGCTGCTCGAAGCAATGCCGTCGATAGGCGAGGAAGTGTCGGGTAGCGATGTCGCCGATGTCTACGCCGAGACGCTCGACGTGATGCTCACCCGGCGCGAAGTGCATGGGTTGACCGTGGCGCAAGTGCGCGCCCGCGCAACTCCCGCCGACGGCCACGGCGTCTACATCTCCGCCGTCACGCGTCTCGACAGCACGATCCCGGCGCTCCCCGGAACGGAGTTGCATCGTGGGGACGTGCTGACGTTGATCGGCGCATCCGAAGACGTCCGGCGCGGTGCGGCGAAGCTGGGTTACATCGTGCGCGCGACGCTGAAGACGGACTTCGTGTTCCTCGGCATTGGCGTGATCCTCGGGATTCTTATTGGCCATCTCAGCGCGCGGATGGGCGATATACAGATCACCCTCGGCACAGGCGGCGGGTGTCTTCTGTCAGGTCTGCTGTTCGGCTGGATTCGTTCGCGCTTCCCGGTGATCGGCTCCCTGCCTTCGGCCGCCGCGCAAGTGCTGAAGGATTTCGGGTTGTGCACGTTTATCGCCGCTGTAGGACTCGGCGCGGGCGCCGATGCAATCCGCCTCATCCGTGAATACGGTATCGCCTTGCCGCTCGCGGGCGTTGTCATCACGCTCGGGCCGGCGCTGGTATCGCTCGCGATCGGGCGATGGCTGCTCAAACTCGAGGTTCCCATGCTGCTTGGCGCAATAGCGGGCCAGCAATGCAGCACTCCTGCAATCAGCGCACTGGTTGGGGTGACGGGCAACGCAACACCTGTTATTGGTTACACCATCACGTATGCGTTGTCGAACGTGCTGCTGCCGCTGATGGGTCCGTTGGTTGTCGGGCTCGCAGGCAAGCTGGGATAGCGTTTTAAAAAGCACAACAAACGCGTAACGAAACGCGCTGAGCAGTCAAGGTCGGACGGGAACACAATCTATCGAGGGCACCATGGAATGGATACACCAGATTTTCACGAAGTCTCCGGAAATAGCGTTGTTCCTGTCGCTCGCGGTGGGGTACTTCATTGGCCAGATAAACTTTGGGAAGTTCCAGCTTGGCGGAGTAGGCGGGTCCTTGCTGGCCGCGGTGGTCATCAGCCAGTTCGGCGTGCAGATCGATAACGGCGTCAAGTCCGTCATGTTCGCCATCTTCATCTACGCAGTCGGTTACGACTCCGGTCCGCAGTTTTTCAACTCCTTGTCGCGCAAGACGCTGCGTGAAATCGCGATGGCGGTTTTCCTCGCGGTTTCAGCTCTTGTCACCGTGCTGATCTGCGCCAAGCTCTTCGGGTTGAACAAGGGCATTGCCGCCGGGCTGGCCGGCGGCGCGCTCACGCAATCCGCGATCATCGGTACAGCGGGCGACGCCATCGCGCGTCTCGGCTTGCCCGTGGCCGAGACCAAGTCCTTGCAATCCGATGTCGCCATTGCCTACGCCGTGACCTACGTGTTCGGGTCGCTCGGCGCGATCATCGTATGCGTGAACATCTTGCCGAAGTTCATGGGACAAGGCCTGAGGGAGGCGGCCGTTGAAGCCGAGAAGAGCCTGCTCGGCAGCACCGTCGCGCATGGTCCGGGGCAGACAGCGGCCTTGCCGGAGCTGGTCGGCCGCGCTTACCGGATTACCGGCGGCAACGCGGCGGGCGCCGCGCTCGGGTCAAATGGCGCTGCAGGACGGACGGTCGCCGAGATCGAGCTGGCTGGCGCGGACATGATCACCATCGAGCGCATCAGGCGCGCAGGCAAGGCGCTGGAACCGCGTCCGGACGTGATGCTGCAAGCCGACGACGTCGTGCTCGTGGTCGGACGCCGCGAGGTGATGGTCGCAACCGCGCCGGACATTGGCGAGGAGGTGGCGGATACGGATGGCATCAGCGTCGTGATGCAGAACCGGCAAGGCGTCTTCACGCGCAAGGGCATGAATCACATGACGATTGCCGCGATGCGCACGACCGTGGATCGCGATCTGCGTCACGGCGTTTTTGTGCAGGAGATCAGGCGTGCCGACCAGCCGTTGCCGATCCTGCCCGAAACCAAGCTCGAACATGGCGACGTGATCACCTTCTACGGGTCGCCGCAGGACACAAAACGCGCCGTCGATGCCGCCGGTTACGAACTCCCGGTCACGAACAAGACCGACTTCATCTACATGGGCGTGGGCATTGTGCTGGGCTTGCTGATCGGCCTGATCGTGGTGACCGTTGGCGGCGTGCCGCTGACGCTCGGTTCGGGCGGCGGTTGCCTGCTCGCCGGCCTCCTGTTCGGCTGGATGCGCGGCAAGCATCCCATGTACGGCGTGATGCCATCGGCGGCGTCGCAATTGATGAAGGATTTCGGGCTCGCCGCGTTTGTGGCTGCGGTCGGTTTGAACTCGGGATTGCAAGCTGTGGTGACGGTGAAGCAAAGCGGCATGACGATCTTCCTGCTCGGAGTGGTCGTCACGGTAGTGCCGCTCATCCTCACCATGATTTTCGGCCGCTACGTCCTCAAGTACAACAACGCCGCGCTGCTGGCGGGCGCGCTGACCGGATCGCGCAGCGCGAACCCGGCATTTGGCGCGCTGCTCGACAAGACGGAAAGCGCGGTTCCTACCGTGCCGTTCGCGATCACGTATGCGCTGGCGAATGTCTTGCTGACACTGCTGGGACCGCTGCTGGTGGGCCTGGTCTGATCATTGAAAAGGACGCGTGTCGCCCGATGAAAAACGCGAGGGGCACGCATCCGTTTAGTGAAATGTTGAACTGCTACGCTCATCCGCAGCCCAATGAGACTTCAAGACTGAGCGAGGCTTCCGATGACTTCACCGCACAAATCCGTCCATCTGCCGTCCGGCGAACAGATCTCCGCACTGGGTCAGGGAACATGGGAGATGGGCGAAAACGCGCGTAAGCGCAGCGAGGAGATCAAGGCGCTGCAGGCGGGCGTCGACCTGGGACTGACGCTTATCGATACCGCCGAGATGTATGGCGATGGCGACAGTGAAAAGCTCATCGCCGAAGCGCTGGGCGCTCGACGCAACGAGCTGTTCATTGTCAGCAAGGTCTATCCGCATAACGGCAGCGAAGCGGGCGTGAAGGCCGCTTGTGAGCGCAGTCTGAAGCGCTTGCAAACCGATCGTATCGATCTGTATTTGCTGCACTGGCGCGGCGGCGAGGATATCGAAGGTGTGATCGCCGGGTTCGAAAGTCTCAAGGCTGCCGGCAAGATCCGTCATTGGGGCGTCAGCAATTTCGACACCGACGACATGATCGAATTGTTCGCGCTTGAAAACGGCAACCAGTGCGCCACCAATCAGATCCTGTACAACGTGGCGCGCCGCGGTCCGGAGTTCGATCTGCTGCCCTGGATGCGCGAACGGAACATGCCTGCGATGGCCTACAGCCCGGTCGATCATTCGCGCTTGCCCAAGCAAAGCGTGCTGAACGATATCGCCGACGCACGCGGCGTTTCACCGACGCAAATCGCGCTTGCGTGGGTTCTGCAGCAACCGCAAGTCATTGCGATACCAAAGGCGTCCACCGTTGCGCATGTCACGGAAAATGCGGCGGCGCCCGATATCGGCCTGTCGGCGCAAGAGCTGGCGCAAATCGATGCACACTTCAAACCGCCAAAGTCAAAGCGCTCGCTTGAAATGCTTTGAACCACCTACATGCAGGCGTGATGGGAGTGCACCGAGCCGAGGACGGCAACCTCGGCGGGCGTGCGTTTGAGTGCGGCTTCATCGACTTGCTTGGCGTCGGCAAGGAACTCATCCACTAGCGTGGACACCGGCGTATTGCTCAGGCACAGCGACACGTTCTGCGTCTCGTTGGGGTTCAATTGCGAACGCTGCCCAAGGAACAGCACGCCGTATTGATACCCGCGAACAATGCCGCGCACCGCGCCAATACATTGGCCTTGCGCGGCGTTATCGCCTTTTTGCGCGCATTCCTGCGCGAGGGTGTACGCGGAAAAGCTGGGGTCGACTGCCGGGGCCTGCGGCGCAGCTTGCTGGGCCTGGGCAAGGGAGATGGCGCCGAACGTCGTGGCTATAGCAAGCGCAAAGGCCGCTGAGATGTTTCGCTTCATGTTGTATCCCTCATGTCGGACATTGAACTCGATATGAGGCGACGCGCGACGATTGGTTCCATCAACGTGATTCCGGCTCACTCGGCCCTCTGCAATTGCCTCAGCTCTTCCAGCGGAATATGACATCGAATCCGATGTCCATTCGAAGCATCCGCATACGGCGGTTCCCGCTGCTCGCAAATTGCGCCGATCTTCCTTGGACAACGCGTATGGAATACGCAGCCCGATGGCGGATTCGCCGCGCTCGGCAATTCCCCCGATAACCGGATGCGCTCCCGCGCCGCGCCCGCTCCATCGAGCGCCGGCACCGATGACAACAGCGCCTCCGTATAAGGATGATGTGGGCCATCGAAGACATCGGCGGCGCGGCCGATTTCCATCAGCCGTCCGAGATACAGCACGGCGATACGGTCCGACAGATACCGCACGACGTGCAGATCGTGCGAGATGAAAACGTAGCTCACGCCGCGTTCGCGCTGCAGGTCTGCGAGCAGGTTCAGGATGGCGGCCTGCACGGAGACATCGAGTGCGGAGGTGGGTTCATCGCACACGACCACGCGCGGATCGCCCGCAAACGCACGCGCAATCGCAACGCGCTGCTTCAACCCGCCCGACAACTGCTGGGTGCGCGAACTCAGATAACGTTCGGGCAAACGGACGGCCGCAGTGAGCGACTGCAAACGCGCCTCTTTCGCGGCGCCGCGCAACGCGCCCAGTTTGGATAACGACCGCGCGATCAGCCGCCGCACCGAATGCGCGCGATTCAACGCCGAGTCCGGATTCTGGAACACGATCTGCAGCGACTTCACTTGTTCGTCGTTGCGGCTCGTGACGCGCGGCGGGAGCGTTGCGCCATCGAGTTCAATGGATCCGCCCGCGTCCGGAGACAACAGTCCGAGCAAGAGCTTCGCGAGCGTCGTTTTACCGCTGCCTGATTCCCCTACGAGGCCGAGCGTTTCGCCAAGCGCGAGTTCCATCGACACATCGTGGACCGCGCGTATGGATTCTCCGCCGACATGAAACGTCTTCGACAAACTCACCGCCCGCAGCGCAATCGCCGTTTCATCACGTTGCGGGCGCTCGCCCAAGACCTCGGGCGTGGCGCGCGGCAACTCTGTCGCGCGTTCGTGGTAATGGCATCGCGACATCTGGTCGCCGAACGCCGCCTGAACGCGATAAGGCGGCGGCGCTTCACGATGACACCGGTCATCGGCGAGCTTGCAGCGTTGCGCATAGATGCAACCCTGCGTCACCGTTCCCGGCAGCGGCAGCGAGCCGGGAATGGTATCGAGGCGGCCCGTGTCCTTGCTTCGCCCGGTGGTCGGCAGGCAGCGCAAAAGCCCGACCGTGTACGGATGCCGGGGCTTCGCAAACACATCGCGCGTGGCACCTTCTTCAACCAGTTTCCCCGCGTACAACACGCCGACGCGGTCGCACATGCGCCCGATCACCGCAAGGTTGTGGCTGATGAACAGCACCGCCGTGCCGAGTTCCTCGCGTAGTTGCGCAATCAGGTCGAGCACTTCGGCTTCGACGGTTGCGTCGAGGCCGGTCGTGGGTTCATCGAGGATCAGCAGTTCCGGGTTGCACGCCAGCGCCATTGCGATCACCACGCGCTGCTGCATGCCGCCCGACAACTGATGCGGGTAGCTCTCCATCACGCGCTCGGGCGACGAGATGCGCACGCGCCGCAAGATATCGATGGTGCGCTCCAGCGCCTCGCTCACCGACGAACCCGCCAGCTCGAACGCCTCCGACACCTGCCGCGCAATCGTCAGCGACGGATTCAGCGCGCGCCCCGGGTCCTGGTACACCATGGAAACCGCATTCGCGCGCATGTGCCGCAAAGCGTCGGCGTTCATCGACGAAATGTCGTGCCCTGCGATAGAAATCTTGCCCGCTTTCACGCGGCCGTTGCGCGGCAGGTAACGCAGCACGGCGAGCGCGGCGGTGGACTTCCCGCAGCCCGATTCGCCGACGAGCCCATACGCTTCGCCACGTTTCACTCGCAGCGAGATGTCCTGCAGGATCTCGCGATCACGTCCGCGCGTACGATACGCGACCGTCAGGCCGACGATGGTCAGCGCATCGGTTTCGGCGCTCTTCGATCCATCGAAGATGGGGAAAGCGGATGGAGGCGGGCCGTTCATCGGTCGAGCACTCCCTGTATGCCGTCTGCAACCAGATTGACGCCCACGACCAGCGAGGCAATTGCGGCGGCATCGAATACGACCGTCCACCACGCGCCGCCAGCCATCAGCGTGTAGCACTCGGAGAGCGCAAGACCCCAGTCCGCCGATGGCGGTTGAATACCGAAGCCGAGAAACGACAGCGTCGCGACCGAGAAGATTGCGTAGCCGAGCCGCACAGTCGTCTCCACGATGATCGGCTGCAGCACGTTCGGCAGGATTTCCGCGAACATGATGTAGAACGCATTTTCGCCGCGAAGCTGGGCCGCGAGCACGTAGTCGAGATTGCGCTCGGCGAACACGGCGGCGCGCACGGTGCGCGCGGTGATCGGCGTGAACGTGATGCCGATCACGAGGATCACGGTCAGGTTGCTCGCGCCCACGGCAGCGAGCGCGAGCAGCGCGACGATCACGAGCGGCAGCGCGAGGACCGCGTCGATCAGACGGCCTGCGACGTTGTCCACCCAGCCATCGAAATAACCGACGATCAAGCCGACGGCCGTTCCCGCGACCGTGCCGAGCAGCGTCGCCAAGGGCGCAATGGTGAGAATGTCCCGCGCGCCGACGATCACGCGAGCGAAGACATCGCGGCCGAGCTGATCGGTGCCGAACCAGTGCGTGCCGTCGGGCGGCGTGAGGGAATTCAGCGGATCGGACGCGTAGGGATCTTGCGGCACGACCCAATGCCCGCCGATTGCGCACGCGACCCAGAACAGCAGGATCAGCGCGCCGACCAGGAATGTGGGCGAACGCAAGAGTGCTTTGGTGCGCTCGTACTTGGGTGCTTTATATGACGGTGCGGCGGTGGCAGTGCTCATTGCGCATTCCTCACCCGCAAGCGCGGATTCAGCACCACGTACAACCCGTCGGCGATCAGATTGGCCGTCGTATAGATCACGCCGATGGTCAGCACACCCGCTTCGAGCATCGGAAAGTCCTTGCCCTTCGCGGCGTTGTAGATCAGCGAGCCGATGCCCTGGTAATGGAACAGCGTCTCCACGACGACCAGGCCGCCGATCATGTAGCCGAGTTGCGTCGCGGCGACCGTGACGGTCGGCAGCAGCGCATTGCGCAACACGTGCCGCATGATCACCACGCGGCGCGGCAAGCCCTTGAGGATCGCGGTGCGGGTGTAGTCGGCATCGAGTGCTTCCACGGTTCCCGCACGCGCCATCCGGGCGATATACCCGAAGAACACGAGCACGAGCGGCAACACGGGCAGGATCAGATGCTGCAACTGAACCAGCACGTTCGACCCGGGCGGATACGTCGCTTCGATTGGCAGCCATTGCAGCCAGATGCCGAACACCAGAATCAGCACAATCGACGATACGAACTCAGGCACGACCGTCGCCGACAACCCCGTGATGCTGATCGTCCGGTCGATCCAGCGGCCCTCGTGCAGCGCGGCGTACACGCCGCCGGCAATCCCCAAAGGCACCACGACGATAAACGCCAGCGCCCCGAGCTTTGCCGAGTTGAGCAACGCAGCGCCGATGAACGGCGCAACCGGCGCGCGATACGAATACGACTCGCCCATGTCGCCGCGAAGGAAATGGCCTATCCACGCGGCGTACTGCGTGAGCAACGGCCGGTCGACACCGAGTTGATGGTTGAGCGCGGCGACGGCGCGTGCGTCGGCGAGAGGGCCGAGGATCGCACGGCCGACATCGCCGGGAAGCAACTGGCCGCCCGCGAATACGATCACGGAAAGCAGCCACAGCGTGATTGCCGCCAAAAACAGCCGCACGCCGATAAACCGCGCAATGCGCAATGCGCTGCCGTATTCACCGCGTGGCTTTGCAGCAGGTGCCGAAGTAGAGGCGGTGTTCATGACTCAGGGCGTCCTCGGATCAACGGCTAGGCGCCGATGGTCGCGCGTTCGAAATACAACTGCGAAATGGCATTGAAGCGCACGCCTTTCACGTTCGCCCGCGTGACGATCAACTGGTCGTAGAAATACGGAATGACGACCGGGGTTTCGTCGAGCAGGAGCGTCTGAATCTGCCCCGACAGCTTTTTCTGCGATGCGACGTCGAGCGCCGCCACGAAGTCCGCGACCAGCTTGTCGTATTGCGGGTTCTTGAAGTGCGCCGCGTTCCACGTGCCTTCGCTGGTAAGCGGCGCATTCAGGAACACATTGGGCACCCCGCGATGTCCGTAATCCGTGATGCCGAGCGGCGAATCGAGCCAGTCCGATTTGCCATACGTTCCCGCGCCGTAATACAACTCCTGGCTCTCGACCTTCAATGTGATCTTGATGCCGATCGCCTTCGCCGCGTTCTGGATCACCACTGCGAGGTCGGGAATCTCCATGTACTTTTCGGTGGTGAGGGTGACATCGAAACCATTCGGCACGCCGGCGGCCGCGAGCAACTGCTTGGCTTTCGCCAAGTCCATCTTGCGTTGCGGCACGCTCAGATCGCTCGATGGAAACACCGGCGAGAACGGACTGTCGTTCCCAAGCGCGGCGTGCCCCTTCAACAGACCCTTCACGATCACTTCGCGATTCACCGCGAGGGCCAGTGCCTGACGCACGCGTTTGTCCTTGAAAGGACCGGTGTCGGTGCGCATGTGCATCTGTCGATGCGCGCTCGACTTCACGCCCAGCACCTTGAACTCGGGGTTCGTCATCATGCTCAGGCCGCCCTGGACGGTGAAGTCGCCCATCACGTCGGCCTGGCGTCCCTGCAGCGCGAGGAGTTCGGATTGTTCATCGGCGTAGAAGGAGAACTTGATGCGCTCCGGCAACGCCTTTTCGCCCCAATAATCGGGATTCCGCACGAACGATGCGCCCACCTTCGGCGTGTAGGACTCGAATTTGAACGGGCCCGTGCCGGGAAACGACTTCTCGTAGGTGCCGCTGAAATTCGCCGGCAGGATCACGGCGTTGTAGGTATCGGACGAAACGTAATACGGGAAATTGCCGTTCGGCGCATCGAGATGAAACTCGACCGTCATGTCGTCAGTGGCCTTTACCGACCCCTTCGACAACACGCCCTTCAGCACCGACAAAGCCGCCGAACCGCTGCCCGGATCGGCCAGACGGTTGAAGGTCGCGGCGACGTCCTTGGCGGTCATCGGCTGGCCGTCGTGGAATTTGACGTTCGGGCGCAGCTTGAACGTCCACACATCGCCCTTCGCGTTGGGTTTCCACGAAAGCGCGAGAGAAGGGCGCAGGACGAGCGCCTGGCCGTCGTCGTCGATCAGGAATTCGCCCGTCTGGTTGATCAGTGCGAGGCCGGCCGGATCGGTCACGGTCAGCGGATCGACCTGACCCGACGGTGTCAGATGCGCCACGCGGATCGTCGCGCCGGGTTTCCCGGCAGGCGCCTGGGCGCGTGCCGAAGGCATGCCGAGCAAGCCTCCCGCTGCCAACGCCGCCGTTGACAAACCCAGCAGGCTTGCGTGCCTGAGCAACTCGCGCCGCGAGAGCCGGCCGGCCTTGAATTCATCGATGGCATGGTTGCCCAGTTCTCCCGTTGAGTTGCGCGCTGCGTCGAGCGTGGAATCGGAGAAAAAGGGCGTGGTGACGGTTTTCTTCATCGGGCTGTCCGGTTCTGGGTTCGGTTGTTGTTCTTGACTCGACGACACTGCGCACGCCGGCGCGGCTCAAGCGACTTTCCGGCGCACATCCAGTTTAGCGGAGCAAATTACGTTCCGTTTCCGGCCCGCGTTTCGCTCGGCATTATTTTCGCCCTGGAAGAGGGGTATCCAAGCGCTATCTATCAATGCTGATGCGGATGTTTGTGAATCGGATCGACCCAAAACACTTCCTCGGGCTGCTCCACGGCATCGATGTTCAGATTCACCACGACCGCCTCGTTGTCGCTGCGCACGAGGACGCATTCGAGTGGTTCGTCGGTCAGCGCGTTGATCTCCTGATGCGGCACGTAAGGCGGCACGAAGATGAAATCGCCCGGGCCGGCCTCGGCTGTGAATTCCAGGTGATTGCCCCATTTCATGCGCGCCTGTCCGCGCACCACGTAGATCACGCTTTCGAGGGCTCCGTGATGATGTGCCCCGGTCTTGGCATTCGGATGGATCGTGACCGTGCCGGCCCAGATCTTCTGCGCGCCGACGCGCGCTGCATTGATCGCGGCCGCGCGGTTCATGCCGGGCGTCTGGGCCGTGTTGGTATCGAGCTGATCGCCCTTGATGACCTTGACGCCGTTCTCGCGCCAGTCGGTGTGATCGTGGTCATGTTGCTGTTCGTCGCTCATTCTGTCTCCCGCTGGCCGATGGATAAACGCATGAAAAAGTCCGCTGCCACCGGCAAAACACAGCCGACTTCAGCGGACTTCAGCAAACTTCGCTTTGAATCTAGCTTTGCATCAAGCTCCAAACTCGACGATGTTTACTTCGACTTCGAATTAACGATGGCTTCCGCGACGTTGTTCGGCGTCTCGGAGTAATGCTTGAACTCCATCGTGTAGGTCGCGCGGCCTTGAGTCAGCGAGCGCAGCGTCGTTGAATAGCCGAACATTTCCGCGAGCGGCACTTCGGCGCGAACCAGCTTGCCGCCGCCGCCGGCAATGTCCTCCATCCCCTGAACGATGCCGCGCCGTGACGACAAATCGCCCATCACGTTGCCCATGAAGTCCTCGGGCGTTTCCACTTCCACGGCCATCATCGGTTCGAGCAGCACCGGCTTGGCTTTGCGCATGCCGTCCTTGAACGCCATCGATCCAGCCATGCGGAACGCGTTTTCGTTCGAGTCGACGTCGTGGTACGAGCCGAAAGTCAGCGTCACCTTGACGTCGACGACCGGATAACCCGCCAGCACACCAGCCTTCAGCGTTTCCTGGACGCCCTTGTCCACAGCCGGAATGTATTCGCGCGGAACCACGCCGCCCTTGATGGCATCGACAAATTCATAGCCCGTACCCGGTTTTTGCGGTTCCAGCTTTAGCACCACGTGACCGTACTGACCACGTCCGCCCGACTGCTTGACGAACTTGCCTTCTATATCTTCAACTGGAATGCGAATGGTCTCGCGATACGCTACCTGCGGCTTGCCGACGGTCGCTTCAACGCCAAACTCCCGACGCATCCGGTCGACGAGAATTTCCAGGTGCAATTCGCCCATGCCCGAAATGATCGTCTGGCCGGATTCCTCGTCGGTCTGAACGCGGAACGACGGATCTTCCTGCGCGAGCCGGTTCAACGCGATACCCATCTTTTCCTGGTCGGGCTTGGTCTTCGGCTCGACGGCCTGGGAGATCACCGGTTCCGGGAAGATCATGCGTTCCAGAATGATCGGATGAGCGGGGTCGCACAGCGTGTCGCCAGTCGTCGCTTCCTTCAAACCCACGGCCGCGGCAATATCGCCTGCGCGCACTTCCTTGATTTCCTGACGCTCGTTCGCATGCATCTGGAGAATCCGGCCGAGCCGCTCCTTTTTCTCCTTGATGGCGTTGTAGACGGTATCGCCGGAGTTCACGACGCCCGAATACACGCGGAAAAAGATCAACTGGCCCACGAACGGGTCCGTCATGATCTTGAACGCGAGCGCGGAGAACGGGTCTTCGTCGGTCGGATGACGTTCCGCTTCCTTGTCGTACTCGTCCACGCCCATGATGGCGGGCACGTCCGCCGGCGATGGCAGATAGTCGATCACCGCGTCGAGCATCGCCTGCACGCCCTTGTTCTTGAACGCACTGCCGCAAAACATCGGCACGATCTCGCTGCGCAGCGTCCGTGACCGGATGGCTGCCTTGATCTCGTCTTCGCTGATTTCCTCACCGCCAATGTACTTGTCCATCAGCGCTTCGTTGGCGTCCGCGGCCGCTTCGATCATCTTCTCGCGCCATTCCTCGGCGGTTGCGAGCAGGTTCTCAGGGATTTCCTGATACTCGAACAGCACGCCCTGACTGGCTTCGTCCCAAATGATCGCCTTCATCTTGACCAGGTCGATCACGCCCTGGAAATGATCTTCGGCGCCCACGGGGATTTGCATCGGCACGGCGACGCCTTTCAGGCGCTCGCCAATCTGACGTTGCACGCGGAAGAAATCGGCGCCCACGCGGTCCATCTTGTTCACGAACGCAATGCGCGGAACCTTGTACTTATTGGCCTGGCGCCATACGGTTTCGGATTGCGGCTGCACGCCACCGACCGAGTCGTAGACCATGCAGGCGCCGTCGAGCACGCGCATAGACCGTTCCACTTCGATAGTGAAGTCGACGTGTCCGGGTGTATCGATGATGTTGATACGATGTTCAGGGTAATTCCCGGCCATGCCTTTCCAGAAGGCCGTGGTGGCGGCAGAGGTGATGGTGATGCCGCGCTCCTGTTCCTGCTCCATCCAGTCCATCGTCGCCGCGCCGTTGTGAACCTCACCAATTTTGTGATTCACGCCAGTGTAGAAAAGAATGCGTTCGGTGGTCGTGGTCTTGCCGGCATCGATATGAGCGCTGATACCAATATTCCGATAGCGGTCGATGGGAGTCTTGCGGGGCACTTGAACCTCCTGTTGATTGGATGGAGCTTTTTGTTGCCGAACCGGCCGAATGCTGAAAATGGCGGTTGGGCGGCTCCGGAGCGAAGCGCTATGCGTGTTTTCGCTGGTTTATCAGGATAGCGCGTCGAGGCTCTCTTTGCAGGAATCTTGCCAGCCCGCCAAAAACGGCGAATCCGTTCGCTAGAGGCGCCTCGCGCGTCCCACAACGCAAAAAGCCGGCGCGCGCCCGAAAGCGGCGGCCGGCTCCAAAGTCATTTGCGGGCGCGGCCGGGGATTCCGGGCGCCGGAGTGCGTTACTGCACGGGCGGCAATCCCTCGATCTTCATTCCAGGCTTGATTCCCTTTGCGGTGAACCAGCCCTTGCTCATCTCGAGCGCGTACACGCCGTTGTTGCGTGGGCAATGGTTGTTCTCCGTCTCGGCCTGCATTTCATCGATATCCGTCACCGTGCCGTCCTCGCGAACAAAAGCAATCGACAGCGGGATCAACGTGTTTTTCATCCAGAAGCAATGCACGGCACGTTCGTTGAACACGAACAGCATGCCTTCGTTGGGCGCGAGCTTCGTGCGATACATCAGGCCTTGCTCGCGATCGGCGTCGGATGAAGCAATGGCGGCGTCGATCACATACATGCCGGCGGTGAGCTTGGTGTGCGGAAAGTCTCCGGGTTGCTTGGCGCCCGGCGGCATTTGCTGCGCGTGTGCGCCAAGCGAAATGAGCGGCATGGCAACCATGACTAGCGCACGGCGAACCAGACGGCCAAGGTTGAACGACGGGATTGAGCGGGGGGACATTGATGAAGGCCACGAAAGACGCACGGCGAAACTCCTCACGGGATAAAGCCGGTTGACTGAATGATCCGGCATGACTGGCGCATGTTACTTGAGCACGTGCAAAAAGAAAAAGGCAGAACCTCTGAAGGTGTCTGCCTTTAATGTCGCGTGAGCGACAGCACTACTTGGTATTAGCGTCGCGTTGCCGCGATCTATGACCAATTGATGCGACTTACTCCGACGCGGCCGAAGCTGCAGCAGCCGAAGCTGCCTTCTTGTGCGTAGCCTTCTTGTGGGTCGACTTCTTGTGTGCCGACTTGTGAGCGGTCGAAGCAGCTGCAGGAGCCGATGCTTCCGGTGCCGAAGCTTGTGCGAATGCAGCCGTTGCGAACAGGCCAGCGACGAGAGCAGCGATCAGTTTGTTCATGTTGTGAATCCTCAGCTTTAGTTTGATTTAACCTTATGACCCGGTCGATGGAGTCATGTCGGTAAACGAGCCATCCACCTTTTGGTTGACAGGGGTCTCGAACAAAAATGTCGATCCCGCTGCGAGCACTTGAACCTTACGTAAAGCCTTCATAAAAGGGTTGTTCGTTGCAGTTCTTCGCTAATGCCGGATGGCGTTTTAAGGCATCTGCTGCGAATAACGCCGCATGCGGTAAGTCGGTTGACGTGAGTTTTTATGGGATAACGCAAGGCGGTCAGCAGAAGATCGTTTGGAAACCGAAATGAATTCGTAATGTGGTGTGCGCGATGCAACACTCAAACGGGCATCAGTTAAACGATGCCGTTCCAGGGCGCACGAGCGGGCAGGTTCATTGACTCGCCGGGTGCGAGGCCGAGGCCGAAGACATCGAGCGCGCCTATGCCGGTGCGCACCAGCCGCAAAGTCGGATACCCGACGGCCGCCGTCATGCGGCGTACTTGCCGGTTACGCCCTTCAGTAATCGATAACTCGATCCACGTCGTAGGGATGGCGGCGCGGTATCGAATGGGCGGGGTGCGCGGCCAAAGCGCTTCCACCGACTCGACCAACTTCACCTTGCATGGGCGCGTGACGAAATCTCCCAGATCGACGCCTGCGGCCAGCCGTTCGAGCGCGGCGGCATCGGGCGCGCCTTCGACTTGCGCCCAATATCGTTTCACGAGTTTGTGACGCGGTTCTGAAATGCACGCCTGAAGCGCGCCGTCGTCGGTGAGCAGGAGCAGGCCTTCGCTGTCGGTATCGAGCCGGCCCGCAGGGTACACGCCGGGCGTATCGATCCATTCAGCAAGCGACGGATGTTTCTCGTGCGCTGAAAACTGGCAGATCGTGCCGAACGGTTTATTGAGCGCAATCAGCGGCATGGCGTCTGGTGCAGTGTCGGTGCGGTAAATGGCGAATGCCGGCATCTTAATGCACCAACATCACGGAACCGGCATACGCGCCATCCGGGCGGACGCTTCATACCGTGGGCTAGAATAGCCTTCGAAGCCGTATCGAACGTGCGCCGGCCTTGGCTGCAAGGCTGGCGACATTGTCTGGCCACCCCTTTTTTTGCCACCGATTTCCGTGCATTCCCTTATCTAATAGTCCAGTTTGAATTGGAGTCGCTCATGCCGTATCAGCACATCGTGGTTCCGACGGAGGGTGAGAAGATCACCGTCAACGCCGATTACACCCTCAATGTCTCCGACCAGCCGATCATTCCGTTTATTGAAGGCGACGGGACGGGCGTGGACATCACACCGGTGATGATCAAGGTCGTCGACGCAGCCGTGGAAAAAGCGTACGGCGGCAAGAAGAAGATTCACTGGATGGAAATCTTCGCCGGGGAGAAGGCGACCAGGGTTTACGGCCCTGACGTCTGGCTGCCCGACGAAACGCTGGACGTGCTGAAGGAATATGTCGTTTCGATCAAGGGACCGCTCACCACGCCGGTGGGTGGCGGTATCCGGTCGCTCAACGTCGCGCTGCGCCAGCAACTCGACTTGTACGTCTGCCTGCGCCCGGTCCAGTACTTCAAAGGCGTACCGTCGCCGGTGCGCGAGCCGGAGAAGACCAACATGGTCATTTTCCGCGAGAACTCCGAGGACATCTACGCCGGTATTGAATGGCCGGCGGAGTCCGAAGGCGCGAAGAAGATCATCAAGTTCCTGCAGGAAGAGATGGGCGTGAAAAAGATCAGGTTTCCGGAGACATCGGGTATCGGGATCAAGCCGGTGTCGCGTGAAGGCACGGAGCGCCTGGTTCGCAAGGCAATCCAGTACGCACTCGACAACAACCGCAGTTCGGTCACGCTCGTGCACAAGGGCAACATCATGAAGTTCACGGAAGGCGCATTCCGTGACTTTGGCTACGCGCTCGCGCAAAAGGAGTTCGCGGCCGAGCTGATCGATGGCGGCCCGTGGATGAAGATCAAGAACCCGAAGGGTAATGACGTTGTGTTGAAAGACGTGATCGCGGACGCCTTCTTGCAGCAGATCCTGTTGCGTCCTGCCGAATATGATGTGATCGCCACGCTCAACCTGAACGGTGACTACGTTTCCGACGCTCTGGCGGCGCAAGTTGGCGGAATCGGCATTGCGCCGGGCGCGAACATGTCGGATTCGGTCGCCATGTTCGAAGCTACACATGGCACGGCGCCGAAGTACGCGGGCAAGGATTACGTGAATCCTGGCTCGGAGATCCTCTCGGCGGAAATGATGCTGCGCCATATGGGCTGGATCGAAGCCGCCGACATCATCATCAAGTCGATGGAAGCATCGATCCTGCAAAAACGCGTCACCTATGACTTCGCACGCCAGATGGAAGGCGCGACTCAAGTGTCGTGTTCAGGGTTCGGGCAGGTGCTGGTCGAGAATATGTAGGCGTGCAACTGGACATGTAGTAAATGGCTGAGGCCCCGATGCAATCGAAAGGCATCGGGGCTTTTTGTCCGTTTCCCGTCCCAAAACAAAAAAACCCGGCTCGCAGCCGGGTTTCGAGGACTGTGCGCTTTTCGAACGGTCAGGCAGATTCCTGGATGTTCGATGCCTGTTTGCCCTTCGGTCCCTGGACAATCTCGAAGCTGACCTTCTGGCCTTCCTTGAGTGTCTTGAAACCATTCATCTGTATCGCCGAGAAATGTGCAAACAGATCCTCGCCGCCTTCATCGGGCGTGATGAATCCGTAGCCTTTCGCGTCGTTGAACCATTTGACCGTACCTGTTGACATCACTTCCCCTCTTACTCTCGTCGCTACCACGAGCACGCTCGAAAAGCTTGACGACCCACTATGTGAGCCGCCCCCTCCTCACAAGCTCACCTCGGCCTTTCTTCACCTGAAACGCTTCGGAAAAAAGTGCCAATTTGATTGTTTAATCTCTTAAATCAGGTGTCAAGAAAATTTTGAGATGGCCGTAAAGCCGTTGTAAATGCCTCATTTCAAGGGTTTTTCCCGCTTTGCGCGTATCCCGCCGCACAAGCACGCCATCTTGAAAAGTCGCATAATCGATGCACATGCAGTACAGGCAGGAAGCGGCACGAGACGTGCGCAATATTGGCGGGCCGTGTCGCTTGTACGAGCCGCAGCAAAGTCGTCCAGGAAGTGACCAGGGCAGGCCGCACAAGGTGAACAATTCGTTTTTTTGAGAGCTGTGCGATACTGGATTCAACGGTGTTTCAAGAGGGCCGGTTCGGTAAAAAGAGCCGGCGGAATTCAGCAAGCGACAGGTCGCGCGAAGTGTGCGGCGACATCGATTCGGCTTCCATGGCGAACGGAGTTTTGGCGAGATGGCGAGCCTGTCCAAGTTGTTTAGAATGGGCGTATGGCGATCAATCCCAACAAGCAGGATGGCACCGTACTGGAGCGGCAGGAACAGAAGCTCAAACAGCCGTCCATGTACAAAGTGGTGCTGTTGAATGACGACTTCACGCCGATGGAATTCGTCGTGTTCGTCGTGCAGGAACATTTCAATAAGGATCGTGAGACTGCGACGCAGATCATGCTGAAGGTTCATCGCGAAGGCAGGGGAGTTTGTGGGGTCTATACGCGGGACATTGCGTCGACCAAAGTTGAGCAAGTCGTTAGCCACGCGAGGCAAGCGGGTCATCCGCTGCAGTGTGTGATGGAGGAAGCATGATTGCCCAGGAACTGGAAGTCAGTCTGCACATGGCGTTTATGG